>ERZ791632.22-NODE-22-length-63779-cov-33.0422_pt1 | contig 63779 bp, 66 predicted proteins | sample MGYA00510263_ERZ791632 | MGnify/ENA primary metagenome ERZ791632 (study PRJEB30046, sample SAMN00715181) | human gut metagenome | study: EMG produced TPA metagenomics assembly of the A metagenome-wide association study of gut microbiota in type 2... | reverse complement strand
CCCTTGATAAAGATAAGCCAGCCGAGAGATGAGCAACAGCATTGATGCGCCAGCCAACCCCAGGCGGTCCCATCCCGCACTACTTGGCGAAGACCTTTGATGGTCCGCCAACCTAATAGCGTCGCGGTTCCGAGCATCGAGTAGGGCGGTTTCCCTCTTCTTCCCTGAGGGGAGAAGACCGAGATGAGAGGTGGAGCCTTCCTTAACGGTAAGGAAGGTTTCTATCCCCTAGAAGGGGAACCGAAAGGGTCTTAAAGACTATTGAGGGTAGGTTTTCGAAAAAAATCACCTAAATATTTTTTGGAAAAATCCTTTTAGTACTCGAAAGGACTTTCAAAATCCTTCAACACTTCATACTTTGTATCCTTTTCCGAAAGATTAGCATGTTCCATAGGAATGCGCCAATCAATCCCAAGAGATTCATCCAAGATAGAGATACCCCCATCAGCCTCAGGGTGATAGAAGTTATCACACTTATACTGGAATACCGCAGTCTCTGATAACACAGCGAAGCCATGTGCAAAGCCCTTAGGAATAAAGAACTGGCGATGATTATCCTCCGTCAGTTCCACCGCCACATGCTTTCCGTATGTTGGCGAACCTTTACGGATATCCACGGCAACATCCAGCACTCTACCCTTCACGCATCTCACCAGCTTGCTCTGGGTAAACGGAGGTCTCTGGAAATGCAAGCCACGCATAACACCATAAGAACTCATGCTCTCGTTGTCCTGGCAGAACTCCACCTTGTAGCCAACCAATGGCTCTACCTTCTCTTTAAACTCACGCTCGCTGAAACTCTCGAAGAAATAGCCACGAGTATCTCTAAAAAGACGAGGCTCTATGATGAGCACGCCTTCGATATCTGCCTTTATTACATTCATATACTTGCTTAAATAATCATTTCTTTATTAATTCAACAAACAGAGCATAACGATAACAAAGGGTTTTACAACTCCTTCTGATACCATCTCCAGAAGAAGTGCCATATCCTAAACAAAGGCTCGCATAGAGCCTCAGCAGGGAAATACCTCACGAGCCTCATATCCCTATACACCCTTTGGAGATTATGTCCAAGCTGTGACCAACCAAACCGATTCCGGGCATCATGCTTTCCGAAGTTACCGGCTTCCAGCACCTCATTCAACACAAACTTACCATACTTCTCATTCGGAGGAACGATAAGGCGAGAGGCAGGCATGCCGAACACCTCCTGCATGATATACATAATGGCACCGGCAAACTTCCACAATCCCAACTCCTTCAATTCCTTCTGCAAGGAAGTTAACATTTCACAGTTAACACTTAACATTGAAAGAACAAAGTAGTAGTCAAGCAATTGCCTTAGCCCAATTCCCTCATTCATCAGATGAGCATAGATATGAGTCAACTGGAAGATGAGATTGAATTCCACCGTCGGAATTGCAATCTCCCCTTGCTCTCCAAACATCACCCGATGCGAGAACTGTCCCTCCTTCACCCTATCATAATATTTCTGAAGCTTTCTGTTATGCCAGAAGCACAACAGGAAGCTAGGGCGATAATGCACTTCAACCTCCACACCCTTATATGAAGTGAACTCTATGTGGTGATAGCATGCCTTTTCATGAGGCGAGATAGAGCGGACAAAGGAGATGACCCGTTTGTCTCCACCTTCCACCCAGATATCAATATCACCAGGAGTCCGGGAATAAGGATTCGGATACATCAATGCATTCCCCTGCCCTTTCAGAATACAGGTTCTGAATCCCTTTTTCCTGAACCACTCAGAAACCTGGATGGCAGCATCGTTCAACCGAACATTCGCCTTCTCCAACATCTGACTTTCCGCCATCCATTGGAGCAGCACCCCCTTCTTCATCCCTACCTGTTCCGCAGGCAACTTCTTGATACCATCAAAAAGAACGCCCAACAGGCATTGCTTCTTGGCAATAGCATAAAGCTCCTTCCAATCCGCCTCCTTCAAGGAAACTGGAATCTCCCTGACAGAGCCAATGCAAAAACGCAAGAAATCAAAGAAAATCTTTTGTTGTTTGGCCATAAGTAAAATACAACGGTTTCACACTTTTACCCATTGTTGAATATTATGATCAAAACGTTTGATGATTTTAGCTGGTATTCCTACTACCATACAATCGTCAGGGATATCCTTTGTTACAACAGCATTTGCACCTATAACCACATGATTGCCAATATGAACTGGTTTAACTATCTTCACCCCTGGAGAAATATAACAGTTATTTCCTATGAGACTTCCTCCCATACCGATATTAACATCAGCATTAATATTGCAATTTGCACCTATGCGACAGGCAGGATTCACTACGATTGTACCATAATGCATGATATATAAACCAGGTCCAAATTGATTCTTGTACAATGTAAAACCAAGTTTATACGACAAATGCTTATGAATGAAATAATGCCATATTGTCATCAAAACAGTTATAGGGTCTCTAAACTTTCGATTAGCCCAATACTCATAATGTCTCAGATTAAGGGTGAAACAAAGCCGAGGATTTAATAGAATTTTAATCCAAGATTTTGCCCCCCCCACACATGAAATTACGCTTCATATCTTGGCGTATATAAGCGTACATTTCCTTACGATTTTTTATCATAAATCAATAAAAGCATTTCCATAAATAAGAGAGGGATTACTTCCCTCTCATTTTAAAGTATCTATCATATCCTGCTAGCAAAGCCTTGCTGGTATGCTCCCAGCTCAACTCGTTGATGACACGGTTTCTACCATATTCACCCATCTGCTTACGCTTCTCAGGATTATCAAGCAATTCCAGAATCTTCTTTGCCATATCTTCTGCATCATTTCTCTTAGCATAAAGTGATGCCTCCTGTGCAGAATATCTACCTTCTGTCAAATCAAACTGAACCAAAGGTTTGCCCAATGCCATATACTCCAATACCTTATTCATGGTACTCTTGTCATTCATGGCATTATATTCATCTGAGTTGACACAAACATCAGCAGTATTCAAATAATCAAGCAAAGTCTGATCAGGAACACGACCGGTAAATTCTACGATGTCGTCCAAGCCCATGTCATGACTCAGTTTCTTCATGTGCTCTACATCAGGGCCACCACCTACGATGCCCCAGAATACATCATTTCTTCCTGGTAATTCCTTGATATATTTAGCAGCCTTCAAAAGATATTCGATACCTTCCTGCTGACCGATTACACCAAGATAGCCAACCATGAACTTCTTGCCACGCTTGATTTCATCCTTTGGCTCCTGAATCTTCAGACGCTCCAACTTTGGACCACTTCTCAATACAAAGACATCCTCTGGTTTCATTCCACCACGCTCTATGGCAATCTTCTTATAACTTTCATTAGTTACAAAAGCAAACTTACAGTGTTTATAGGTCTGGCGTTCCAACCACAACTGGCTCTTATAGAACATTCCCGAAGTCTTACCAAACTTAGCCTCATACAACTCAGGACAGATATCATGATGGTCAAAGATATAATCAACGCCCTTATTTTTAAAGAGTTTAGCAACCATCCAAATATCGTCAGGTGGATTACAACCATGGATGCAGTCGAAGCCTACTTCCTTATAACATTTCTTTGCCAAACGATACTCATGCCACAAAGCTGCGCCATACTCACGAGCATATCCTAAAGCACCATTTCCATCCTTTGGCAATTTATGACGATAAACATGTACACCCTGCAGGTATTCATACTCCTTGTCATAGCCCTTACCTGTAGGACTAATTACAGAAACAGTATAACCGTTTGCTGCCAATGTTGTTGCCTCCTGCCAGACACGAGTGTCAAATGGCACAGGCAAGTTCTCTACGATAATCAATACTTTTCTATCCATATTGTAGTTTTTAATTTATTATCATTTAAAGGATAGCACAATTTGTGCGTTTCCTTCTCCTTTCCATATTCTTCAGAAAACCAACATTTCTCTATCGTTGGTTCTACATTTGCCTCTATACAAACTGTAATATCTTCTCTTTGGATAATTGCTTTTCTATTTTCAACTTTCACTTGGCAAGCAGGATGCAACACAAAAGTCGCATAACTATCACTTGTTGCCGCCATATCATCCTCTATAACCAATTTGTCTGCCTTATTAAAGCAGAAAGAGCGACTATGCTTATTACCATTCTGCCAGACACATTCGGCAAGAAGAGAATCCTGTTTTTCCTTCAAATCAGATTTCAGAAGTTTTGTCTCAGCCTTCTTTCCCCATAGGAAAGCTCCCATCATCTGACTTTGTTCCTGGTCCTTAGTCCAAACGGTATTATGATTATATGAACGTCGGTATTCATCTCTTTTCTGAATATTGCAATGATAGATATATGTTCCAGGATCTCCTAAGATGCAATTGCCATCTACATAAAGTTGAAAACTCAATGCATCTGCATGTCCATGGGCAGCAATACTTCCAAAACCTAAGGGTGCATGATCTATACCTATTACAACCTTACCATTCTTGCTTCTCAGAAAAGTATAACCACCTTCCTCAAAAGTCCTACTTTGTGAAGGCTTCCATAAAGGCAATTGCTCTAAGGCTTCGATATCTGTCTCAGAATAGAGCCAAGATATTGTCTCGGACAAATGATCAAAGCTTTCATATCTTTTCCCCAACACCAAGGAGCAAAGTTGAAGAAGATAACGGTAATGGCAGATTTCTCCACCTTCCAAATCTAATATCTTACCCTCATCGTTATCACCAAATTCGCAAGCCTTAGTCTCATTCACCATAGAACAAGCTACAAACTCACATTGTTTTTCCATCAACCTCTTCCAAGTCTTAGGAATCTTCATACCATAACATTTCATCATATGCATCACCAAAGCGTATGCCTCCATCCCGAAGGTTTGATAATGCAAAGCCATCTCCATATTCACACCATCCTTATAATTCTGCTTCATCAATTCTTCATCGAGAATGCGGATGGCTAAACGCGTCCATACCTCATTGCCAAAAGCGAAACCGGCATAAGCGATGGCTGTAGCTTCAACCAGCAAATGATTATTGGCCGAAGAGTATCTGGAATAATGCAGTGCGATATAAGAAGCCATATTCTTGATGCCATTCTCCATATCCATGAGCAAGGCACCATTAGCAGTATATCCTTTCTTGCGAAGAAAAGCCAAAGCTACAGTCCATTGGATACAACGTATAGCAACCTCCATCACACTAGTCCAAGAAATACCATGGAGGAAAGGATTCTTTTTGTTCCAATCCAAGAACAACCCTTCTAGCTCTTTTGCATATTTTTCCTCTCCTGTAGCATAATAAGCCTTAGCTAACAAGGCAAACTGGAAATGTCTATTCAACTCCCAATTCGTTCTTGCATCACCTATTTCGTCTTTCTGTTTATAGCTTAAAGAATTGCTGAAATCCGTCCCCCATTCTTTATCTGTCTGGAATCCTGCACTCCATCTTTCCTTATATATATGATAATCATACCCACCAAGGATATGTATGACTGTATTCAGATGGAAAGCAATATTCCTAAAATTCAGACCAACATGATCGGGATCAAACCTCAGAGATTGTAGCCGACTATCGAAAAGGTAAGCCGTTACGGCTACATCACGCTTACCAAAAAGTTTCTTTTCCTGCCCTTGCAGGTGCTTTTGTTGAAGTCTCCAACCGACTTCCGGCAAATTCATTGCCCGAAGTCGGTTGAAGTACCATTGTAATTTACTCATCAATGATTGTTAATCATTAATTACTAATTCATTTTCACTAATTAGAACTCAGTCTGTCTGAAATTCATCTGATGCTCTTCATTCTGAGCTTCATGATTCTCATTGATATCACCCCAAGAGATACCCTCATACTTGCCATCATAGTTCACTTCCTTCCACTGGCGAACCAAGTCAATGACAATCTTGTTAGGATAATTCTTCAAAACATCCTCAAAGTCCTTTTCCTTATTTGTTACCACAAGCACGTCACTGTTCTTGCATACATCATCCAAGTCGGCAGTAACGAAATGCTGCAAGTGTGGTATCTTAGCCATGATAAAGTCCTTGTTGGTACCAGTCAACTCTGAAATCTTCACGTTGCGGTCGTAAATCTTGATTTCAAAGCCCTTACCCAACAAGCTCTCAACAACATCAACGATAGGAGAACAACGCAAATCATCGGTACCAGCCTTGAAACTCAAGCCCAAGATACCAATCTTACGCTGACCTTGATTCATGATAAGTTGAACTGCACGTTTTTTCTGATTCTCATTACTCTGGAAGATGCTCTCAATAACAGGTACATCTACATAGTTGTCATGTGCCAAGGTCTTCAAAGCCTTCATATCCTTAGGCAAGCAAGAGCCACCATAAGCGAAACCAGGCTTGAAATAGTAAGGAGAAATATTCAACTGCTTATCCTTGCAGAAGATTTCCATCACCTTATGAGAATCAACGCCTACAGACTTGCAGATGTTACCAACCTCATTACCGAAGACAATCTTCAACGCATGATAAGTATTGTTGACATACTTCATCATTTCTGCCACCTTGATATCTGTGCAGATAAACTCAGCATTGATATGCTCATACATCTCACGGAATACCTTTTCTGCATACTCAGAATCAGTACCAATCAATGTCAATGGTGGATTGAAGTAATCCTCAACCGATGTACCTTCACGAAGGAACTCTGGGTTGCTGACAACATTGAAATCAACGCCACGCTTCAAGCCACTTTCCTGCTCAATAATCTCACCGACCTTCTTGTTGGTACCAGGAAGAACGGTTGAACGGATTGCAACGAGATGCATGTTTGCAGGCTTCTTCTCACCAGCGAACTTCTCTTTCAATGCACGACCGATACGTCCTGCCACAGTGTAGATATAATTAAGGTTCAAATGACCTTCAGGACTGGAAGGAGTACCTACAACGATGAAAGATACTTCGGTTTCCATAATTGCCTCTGCAGCAACCGTAGTAGCAGACATCAGCCCCTTTTTGTGTGCTTCCTCACACAGTTCCGCAATACCTTCCTCAATGATAGTAGGCTTGCCCTCATTCATCAGACGCACCTTGTTCTCATTTACATCAACACCGATCACTTTGTGACCCAACTTTGCCAAACATGCCGCACCTACGCAACCTACGTAGCCGAGGCCAAAAATACTTATGTTCATAATTCTATTAAAAATAATTTTATGAATTGTTTATTTTATAAATTGCTAATTACTAAAGCGAGCTTGTTTTTCTTGGTATATTGCATTTGTGATTCGTCAATCAAGCGGAAATCCACGTCAATATTCTCTTTCCCGATTTTCTGGTCTATATTTTTTAAGATTTCATCTTTATCTTTTTCAGAGAAATTGCTTTCAGGCACAACATTCAAAAATATTTTTCCTACTTCATTTTGAACAAACTGAGCCAATCTTATGCCATGCGTTTCTTTGAAAATAAATGTTAAGGCTGCATCGCTGTATTTTGTACCATCTTTTCCAATTATGAAAGAAACAGAACGTCCTTCAACTCGTTTTACCATAGGTTCACTCGCATGAGTTAATATGGTGTTAGATTTTAACACCACTCTGTCGTTGGTCTTATATCTTATCAGCGGGAAAGTGTCATTAATGAGAGAAGTGGTAATCACATAATCATCATGATATTCTTCGATACCATAGCCAGGGTCTTCAAAATAGCCATCATGTTCAAACGACTCTTCTAGACGAATTGTTCTCTCGGTAGTGCCATAATGGTCATAAATCTGGGTATGGAATGTCTTTTCTATCAGATTTCTTTGGTAATCATGCAGAGTTTCCGAAGAGGTGAACGCCACAGGAATATGACATTCTAATCCTTTGTCTCTCAAGACAAGAGCTAAATTATAAAGCGAACTTGGATATCCCTCTATGGCTTTCGGATGATGCTTTTCTATCAATTGGTAATATGTCTCAGCCGTATTTTCATTGATGTTGTAGCTTGAAAGGAACAAGGTATTACTCACATGCACTTTCAGAGAAATGTCGTTTCTCCCCAAATTGCCTCGGAGAGATACCATCGGTTCACCATAATTATATCCACATCGCTTGCGATAACATACAAAATAAGCTTGCTCCCTCCAAACAGATTTCCAATCTTGATAAACTGTTAAAGGAGTACCTGTTGTTCCGCTGGTGTGATTCTTGATAAGCCCCTTTTCTTTACATGTCAACAATTCCTTACCATGTTTTTTGAGCATATCTTTTGTAAGGATTGGAAGTTTCACAATATCCTCTATATGTTTAATATCATCGATAGAAGTCACTCCCACACTTTTACATAAATTCCGATAATATGCAGAACTAGTAAAAGCCTTATTAAAGATTTCCAAGAAGCGTTTCTCATTTCGCTTCTTTAACTCCATAGGAGTCATCTCATATAAAGCATCTATCTCCTTAACATATTTATTTATAAAGAAAGAAGAACGAAGCAAATACTTTAGAGATTCCTTGATGTATTTTTTATTAAATATCTGCATATCTTATTCATTTAATAAAGATCTATATAAATCATTCAACTGACGTTCTACAAAACCAGGCATATGCTCTTGAACCTTAGAATAAGATGCCTTTCCCATATCCATTCTGAGTTTCTCATTATTCATCAATTCAAGAATAGCTCGGTACATAGCGTCTTTATCCCCAGGTGACATTATAAATCCATTCTCTCCATTTTTTAAAATCTCTGGTATTCCACCGACATTTGTTGAAATAATAGGCAACGAGTAGCTCATAGCTTCAAGGATAGAAATTGGTAGCCCTTCATTATAAGACGGCAAGATATAAGCATCAACCATGTTTAGCAAACGCTCTTTTTTCTCTCCATTCACCCATCCTTGGAACACGGCAATATTCTCTAACCCATTATGCTTAATAATTTCATTAACTTGCACTACATCTCCATCACCACCAAACACAAACCTAATTTTTCCTTCAAATTCAGATCTATGCTTTATCAAAACATCCAATAAATCGTAAATACCCTTTCGTTCACCTAAACGCCCCAAGAATAGCAATACGAAATCATCATGCTTAACTTTCTTAACTCGTGGGGGAGATATTACATTTTTGACAACGATAATATTCTTATGATGAGTTGTCTTTTCAAACCATTCCTTCCAACTATTACTAAGTGCAATAATGCAATCGCATTTAGTAATAGTTTTCAGAACAGCTTTTTTGTGTCGTGTTGCAAATCTTTGAAATTCTGCTCCATGACAATGGAAAACAACTTTTTTTCCAAACATTTTAGCAAGATTGATAAAAAACCGCTTTCTCCAAAAACTAGCATCACTAGCCCCATGCACATGCACAATTTTTATTTCAGGATGGAATAACATCCAATACAAAAATTGCAGAATAGCCTTACACAACACAAGTAATTTCTTTACTTGCCCATTAGTCACAGTAGTGGTTATATGGTTAAAAGGATGATAAAATGTACTATATACATTCTCAACCGCAGCCACACCACCACGAACCAAACGATAATCAATACCGATGGTTAAAATTTTTTTTGCATCCATCATTTAAAAGATTTTCATTAGTCCTACTCACATAACCATAATTACATGTTTAGACTTGCTTAAATGCTACATTTTTCCCATTTTTTCGTACTCAAATTGAATTTCTTTATAATCTTAGCAGGAACACCGGCAACCATTGAATATGGTGGAACATTCTTTGTCACCACACTTCCTGCACCAATAACAGAATTATGTCCTATTATAATATCTTCCACCAAACAAACAGAAGGTGCAATATAAACATTATCTTCTATAGTCGCAGCTTTACCTTTATTAGAACCAATAGATAAAAATTGACTTAATGTCACATTACTTCCTATTTTAGAAGAGGGATTTATGATTACACCTACTCCATGTCCTATATATAAACCTGGTCCTATAATAGTTTGTGAAGATATTTGCATCCCATATTTTGATGAAAGATGACGATAAATCAGCCAAATAATTGGACGTAAAGGACTCCTAACTTTTACTAAACGAAGCCAAAAAGAATAAACAAATCCTCTTTCATGAATCCATATTTTAAGCAAATTTATTAATTTACCCCCAGTATACAATTCTTCATATCTCTGATAATCAGCAGAAATACATTTAAAAGCATCTATATATTTCATGGAAAAGGTTTAACTATTTTCAAAGATTTCAACATATTGTTTAGCAATATCAAGATGGTTATGGTACTGCTCAACAAAACTTCTTCCAATTTTTCCTATTTCAGGAATACTATCTCTATTCTTTATAATTTCTATCATGGTATCGCAGATTTGGTCCACATTTGGACATATGTTATAAACAGGATTATACTCGTATCCATATGCTTGATTCGCAATAGGTTCTGCTCCACCCATGATTAATTTACCCTTAAGTAAAGAAAATAAGCCATTCATGGCAATCGAAAAGCTGTTTGCATCATCAACTATAACATTAGTTCGCTCTACAACCTTCATATATTCATTAAAAGGTAACTTATCTGCGCAAATAAACTCAGCTTTATCAGAATAGTCCTTACGTAATTTATTAAAGGCTGGTTCTATAAATCTAGTACCTTTACAAGCTCTGGTTTTTCCGTGATAAAATACCACCTTGCCATTATGTAATTGATTTGTTTTGTACACAAATTTATTACAATTTACAGGGATGCGAATAATTTTTTTACATGTTTTATACTTTTTATATGGAACTTCATATTCATACCATATAGGTATATATCCATCAATACGTTCCATTAATTCTTCTTCCCAAAGTAATTTTGAAGAACTATTTGCCAAAATTGAATGTGGATTTTCAAGTAAATATCCTTCATAGTAACTCTTATATTTTGTATCAGAATGATACCAATATTCAAACATAATATTGGTATCGCCAGAGCCACTTAAGAAGACTTTCTTATTATTTTTTAGCAAAAAATCATAAACCATCCTATTAAGAATAGGATATTTAGAAATATTGTTAGGACTAATCAAAAGTACCACATCATATCCAGAAAACAAGTGTTTATGGACAAATATGTTTGCGATATTATAAATTGGGGCACCTGGCCCCAACTTAGCAGAAAAATGAGAATCCCATCTAAAATCAGATGGATAATTTTTAAAACCATCTCCGGAAGAAGCTAAAAAAACCTCATGCCCAAGAGCAGTTAAACCATCTTTTAAACATGTAAAAAAACCACTAAATTCTCCAAACAATAAAATTTTCATAATTTACGTTATTAATCAGAATTATTGATTCATTTTATTCACCCAAAAGAACCTCTTTTAATGCATCCAAATATGCATGTCCCCAACGCTCGTCAGGTTCAACATAATTGCCTTCTCCCCATTCATTCCATGAGCGTAAAATAACTATTTTATGCTCATCAGGTTTATTTTGCACCATTGATATTGCTTTTTTACAATGCTCCTTCCAATATTCTGGTGTTGAATTTTTATAAATGACAGCTTTTCTCCCAGAACGTGGACTACGATCCCATCCTGGTAATAAACATGGATAAATATTTTCTTGGTAGTCTAAATCCGTTACCAAATTATCAACAACTTTAGAATATTCGTAAATATTCAAAGGTACTTTATCAAATTTCATACGTATTTTACCTAGGATCAACTTTATCCACTTATTAGTAGTATTAGCCTCTGCTTGCCAAAGATTTGCATGACATATAGCATCATACCCATGAGAAAATTGTTCTGAAATATTTTTATCCCATCCCATTGCTAAACCAACAAAGTGAATACCAGGGAAGCCATTTTCTCTTGCTAATTTGTTCCACAAATCAAAGAAATGATGACAATCAGGAATACTCAACGCATCATATACCAAAAAGAAAGGTTTACCATCAACTTTAATGTATCGTTTGTCCTTAAAAGCTTTTAGGCAATAATTAAAATGAGCTATATAATCATCATCTCCTGGATAAGTTTGCTCGCAAATCATACCGTCTTTACTAAAATTACCCATCGTTGTCCAAGTTGAAGTCTTCCAACTATGATTTGCCCATCCTAAACAAAAAGGAAAATCAGGACTACCACTATCTAAGACTTCATCAAAAGGACGTTCAAGTAGTCTTTTACCTCCACCCATCCAATAATGCCAATACATAAAACCTTCAATACCAGCATCACGAGCCATTTGAGCTTGTAACTCACGTGTCTCTGGTAAACGAAGATCATAAAATCCTAAATCAGCAGGAATATTCGGTTGATGATGACCTTTAAATAAAGGTCTAGCTTTTGCCACATTATTCCATTCTGTAAATCCCTTTCCCCAAACTGCATCATTCTCTGGAATCGGATGATATTGAGGAAGATACATTGCTATAACTCTTGCTTTTGGTTTCATATTTGCTATTTTCTTTCAATATTAATTATATCTTCATTACTCAGAGGGGCGTAAGGGCCCTCCTTTACCTCAAACATAACTGTTCCACTCTCTAATACCTCTACTGAATGCCACTGACCTTTAGGAATATGAACGCCATATACACCATCTTTCGGAGGCAAAACAAAGGTTTCTGTAATGTCGCCCACTTGATTGTGAAAATAAACAGTCATTTTTCCTCTTACCAACAACATAGTTTCTGCCGTATTTTGGTGTCTCTGGATAGGAACAATAGTTCCTGGCTCCATCGCATTGAACAGTCGCTGAACCTTGGAATCCAAGGATTCATGCAAATTGAAATTCATGCGAAGGCGAGGTGATTCCTTTGCCTCCGCAGAAACGTTATCTAATAATGCTTGATCTAGTAACATTACTTAAAACTATTAATGGCATCAACTACAATCTTGGCATCTTCCATAGAAATCACCTGATTCATAGGAATAGACAACTCCTGATTGTGAATTTTCTCTGAAATTAGCAACGAGAGCTGAGGAACATTCCATGGCTCCTTTTCATAACACTCCTGATGATGTGGTGGTATTGGATAATGAATCAAAGTCTGAACACCTTGTTCCTTCAAGTACTCCTGCAATTCATCACGGCGCTCGCAGAAGATAGGGAACTGGTGATATACATTGTTCTCATCATCAATCTTTGCTGGCAATGTTATCAGTGGATTATTGATATGCTCATAATAATAAACTGCCAACTTCTGGCGCTGAGCATTATCCTCATCCAAATACTTCAACTTGACATCAAGAACAGCAGCATCCAACTCACTCATACGGCTATTAATACCTGTATATTTGAACACATACTTCTTCTGACTACCATAATTAGCCAAAGCACGAATCACTGAAGCAAGCTCCTTGTCACTAGTAGTCACCGCACCAGCATCACCAAAGGCACCGAGATTTTTGCCAGGATAGAAGCTATGCGCACCAGCATCTCCCAAGGCACCAGTCTTCACACCCTTCCAAGCACAACCTTGACTCTGAGCACAGTCTTCCATCAACTTCAAATTATACTTCTTGCAAATCTCACCCAACTTGTCATTATAAGCTATACGACCATAAAGATGAACAATCATCACACCTTTTGTCTTAGGAGTGATTGCAGCCTCAATCTTGTCAATATCAATTTCAAGATGCTCAAATGTTGGCTCAACCAAGATTGGAGTCAAATTATTCTCTGTAATAGCAAGAATGGTTGCAATATAAGTATTAGCAGGAACAATAATTTCATCACCTTCCTGGAAAATACCCAACTCCTTATATCCACGGATAATCAAACGCAGAGCATCCAAACCATTAGCAACTGCTACACACTCATCAGTACCAATATATTGAGCATAGTCTTTCTCAAACTGCTTGTTTTCATTACCCTGCAAGAACCAGCCACTTTCAATAACACGATTGGCTGCAGCCTTATACTCATCACCATGCTGCATGGTGATAGCCTGTAAATCTAATAACTTTACCATATTTTCTTTTTTTTATAATCGTTTTTTATCTTTAGATTGCATATAATTACTAACCCTCAACAAAGAATTGAAGGTATTGGTATCAAACCACAAAATGTCCTCGCCAAACTTTTGTACTTGCAACTTATTCGCTGCTAGATATGCTTGGTTAAGCGATGTCACTTCATAACGTCCACGTTCTGACTTATCCAAAACCTTTACGTAATCTGCAACTCCCTTTGGAAAGACATAAAGTCCAGTGATAGAATAATGCTGTGGTGAACTAGGTTTGCCTTCCACAGAATGACACTTCCCTGCTTTATCCAAGATTGCCACTCCATATTGGTTAGGGTCGTAGTCTTGAGATATGAAGATGGTTGCTTGTCCACTATTTTTTGCAGCACGCAAAGCCTTACGAAGTTTTTCTGTTACCCCTTCACCTTCTATGATACAATCACCTGTTACCATACAGACAGGTTCATCGCCCACAAAATGAGCCCCAATGGTCAATGCCTGTGCGGCTCCTTCAGGAGATGTTTGAGTGGCATACGTGAACTTCGATCCATACTCCGATCCATCGCCTAACGCTTGGATAAAAGCAGAGATATATTTAGGACTCGTAATGATAAGGATGTCCGTTATCCCCACTTCCACCAATGTTTTTATGGGATAAAAAATCATAGGCTTATCATATATGGGCAGCAACTGCTTTGGAACACCCATGGTAAGAGGATATAGTTTATCACCAGAGTCACCTGCAAGGATAATACCTTTTGTAATTATACTCATTTTTTATTCTGCTTTTCATTCACGTAATTCAAGAAGTCATCATAGTTACGAATGTAGTCATCCTCAGAATAACCATGAGATGCTAAGACTAAGCAAATACTACCCGATGAAAAGCCTTGCTCGGAAGCCCAAATTCCTGGTGGTACATGAAGTCCCCAGAATGGTCTGTTGAGCTGTACCGTTCTCTTGTTTATGCCATCATCAAGCACAACTTCAAAAGCGCCAGATGCTGCAATGATAAACTGATGACACTCCTTATGGGCATGAGCGCCACGGTCTTCACCACCCGGTATATCATAGCTATAGAATACACGATTAATTGGGAATGGTACATGTACGTTCTCATACATATATGTAAGATTACCCTCAGGGTCGTGCATTTTATTCAATTCACAAAGAGAGCAATCAAACACACTTTTACCTTCCTTGAGCATTCCCTGACTATCAACCTCATTAACCTTAACAGATGTTCTGGCATCAGATGATACCGTCTGGATTGTATTATCTTTGGTACATCGCTTAAACTCCTCATAGTCCATGATGTAGTCATTCTCATCATATTCTGTAGAAGATAAAACCAATGCCAAGGAATTAGTAGAGAAGTTGGTCATTGTTCTCCACATGCCTTTTGGGACATAGAGACCATGATAGGAACGATTCAAGGAAAACTTCTGCTTATTCTTTCCATCATCGAGTTCCACATCAAAACTACCAGACAGAGCCACAATAAACTCTTCATTCTCCTTATAGGCATGCCCGCCACGATCTTTTCCTCCAGGCACGTCATATATCCAATAAGTTCGCTTTATCTCAAATGGTATCTGTTTCATCTGCTCAATGATAGACAGATTACCTCTTGGGTCTTCTATCTTTGGAAGTCCAAGTATTTTTGCGTCATAAACTGTTTTCATATCAAACTAATCATTTACAGTTTTTATAAAAAATGATTTTTATCGGTTTGAATACATATTATCGTAATACTTCTGGTAATCACCAGAGGTTACATTATCCATCCATTCCTGGTTCTCGAGATACCACTTCACGGTCTCCTCGATTCCCTCCTCAAACTGGAGAGATGGCTCCCAACCCAATTCCTTTTGAAGTTTGCGTGAATCGATAGCATAACGCATATCGTGACCCTTTCTGTCTGTTACATAAGTGATGAGGTCCATATCCTCGCCTTCCTTTCTGCCGAGCAGACGGTCAACGGTCTTGATTACCACCTTGATGATATCGATGTTCTTCCACTCGTTGAAACCGCCGATGTTGTAAGTCTCGGCAATCTTACCCTTGTGGAAAATCATATCGATGGCACGGGCATGATCTACTACATACAACCAGTCGCGCACGTTCTCACCCTTACCATATACTGGCAATGGCTTGCGATGACGGATGTTGTTGATGAACAATGGAATCAACTTCTCTGGGAACTGGTATGGACCGTAGTTGTTAGAGCAGTTGGTCACGATGGTAGGCATACCGTATGTATCGTGGAAAGCACGGACGAAGTGGTCTGAGCTTGCCTTGGATGCAGAGTATGGAGAGTGAGGATTGTACTTGGTAGTCTCCAGGAAGAACTCCTCGCCGTAAGCCTCGTGGTTCTTACCGCTGGATGCCTTGGTAGTGAAAGGAGCAGGAATGCCCTCAGGGTGAGTCATCTGCAATGCACCGTATACCTCATCGGTAGAGATGTGGTAGAAGCGCTTGCCATCGTATCCCTCAGGAAGACTCTCCCAGTAAATCTTGGCAGCCTGGAGCAGAGACAGGGTACCCATCACGTTGGTATGAGCGAAAGTGAAAGGATCCTTGATACTTCTATCTACGTGGCTCTCGGCAGCGAGATGGATGATGCCATCCACCTTGTAGTCCTGCATCAGCTTCAACATCAGGTCGAAATCACAGATATCACCCTTTACGAAAGTATAGTTAGGCTTGTCCTCGATGTCCTTGAGGTTAGCCAGGTTACCAGCGTAAGTCAACTTATCGAGGTTGATGATGTGATACTCAGGATATTTGTTCACGAAAAGTCTTACTACGTGTGAGCCGATGAAACCAGCACCGCCCGTGATAATGATATTCTTCATCTTCTTAATATTCTAAATTCTTTTTTAATGTTTGATCTTTCTCTTCAAGGATTGAAAGGAGATATTTGCCATAGTCATTCTTCAGCATAAGCTGAGCATTCTCTCTCAATTGTTCTGCAGTAATCCAACCCTGACGGTATGCGATACCTTCCAAACAAGCTACCTTCAAGCCCTGGCGCTTCTCCAGGACCTCAATAAAGGTGGATGCTTCAGAAAGAGAATCATGGGTTCCGGTATCAAGCCAGGCGAATCCTCTTGCCATGGTCTGTACCTTCAGCTGCTTATCCTTCAAGAACTCCTGGTTTACTGTTGTGATTTCCAACTCACCACGAGCAGATGGTTTGATATGCTTAGCTACTTCCACCACCTTGTTAGGATAGAAGTATAAGCCCACTACAGCATAATTGCTCTTTGGATGCTCAGGCTTCTCTTCGATACTCAGGCAATTGCCTTGCTCATCAAACTCTGCTACACCATATCGCTCAGGATCACTTACACGATAACCAAAGACCGTTGCCTTGTCATTCTGCTCTGCATCAGCAACCGCCTGATGCAGCATTTGGTTTAATCCTGCACCATAGAAGATGTTGTCACCAAGTACAAGGCAAGCAGAATCATTACCAATGAACTTCTCGCCGATTATAAATGCCTGTGCCAATCCATCTGGTGATGGCTGTTCTGCATACTCGAACTTCACTCCAAACTGGCTTCCATCGCCTAAGAGGCGCTTGAAGCCTGGCAGGTCAAATGGTGTTGAAATAATGAGTATTTCACGGATACCTGCCAACATCAAAACCGAGATAGGATAATATATCATCGGTTTATCAAAGATAGGAATCAGCTGCTTGCTGATACCCTTGGTGATGGGATACAAGCGAGTACCGCTACCACCTGCTAATACGATTCCCTTCATAGTTTATTTATGTTTAAATTAAACTGTAGCTCTATAGAATTCCTCTAAAATTAAAGTATATTAGATAAGCTTATTTCTCGAAAGAATAGCCTCTGCCTTATAGTATTGACAAGATTATTTTTACTTAATTTTAAAAGAGCTCACTTCATATTATTTCACTATCTCTGATGAGGTAATATTCTATTCGACAACATTCTTCTTGATGATGCGAGCAGGATTACCAGCAGCAACAGAATAAGCAGGTACATCCTTTGTCACAACTGCATTTGCAGCGATAACCGCTCCATCCCCAATTGTCACACCAGGAAGTATCGTCGCCTTGTCACCAATCCACACATTGTTGCCTATGATAACAGGTCCTTTACTAACTACATCCCTGTCATTAGGCTTAATATGCAAAGAGGCATAATCAGTATTGCCATGACTATTATCAGTTACTGTAACAAACTTACCTGTTAAGACGCCATCACCAATGACTATTCTATTTGTACAAGTGATATGGTTGAATGCTCCTATAGAAACGCCATTACCAATAATCATTTCTGGATGTTCCTTATCGCTTTCTTCTGTCCAAACTGTTAAAGAAGAATATTGACCTATAGAACTTTTATTTCCTATGCTGATATTTGCCCCCCCACAAAATTTACCCCTTTCGCAATACGGGAAGTTTTACCAAAGGATGCAAAACCATTACTGAGCCATAATGAACGAATGGCTAATAGTTTACCATTAATTTTCGATCTAATTCTGCTCATTTTTGAATATCTTTATAACAATATAACAAATCTTTAAATATCGTTTCGGGATTATGCCTTTCTTCTGCATGAATTATTGAACTTTTAGAATAAGCCTCCATTCTATCATAATCCTTCGAAAGAGACATTATTTCATAAGCCAACGTATGAGGAGCATTAGCAGGAACTAATAAGCCATCCTTATGGTTGTCTATCAGTGAAGGAATACCGCCAACATATGTTGCAATTATAGGCATACCTATATACTGAGCTTCACAAATAGCATTAGGACTATTATCAATATAGGCAGTATGAACATATATATCAGAAGACAACAATAATTCTTTTACTTGATTTGCATCAACAAACCCCAATACATGTACATTCAAATCAGAAAAAAACATTTTTTCTTTTTTTTCAATTTCTTTCTGCAAGTACATTTTTCCTGCTACGAACCATTCAAATTCAAAACCTCTTTCTTTTAATAAATTAGCCGTACGAATAACAGTATCCATCCCTTTCCAATGATTACCGCATCCCACTGTGACCAATTTTACTTTTTGATTCTTTTGTAGATGCCACTTAGCCGATTTCATGAATGCAGGACGCAACACCTCGCTACAATAATAATATTTTGCACCAGGGTGGTATAATTCAACCAAGCCTTTATCCCATTCTGTTCTACCCATATAATTGGTAACTGCGGCAAAATTGTCTTTTTCCATTTCCTGTTCAGTTTTAATATAATGTCTTTGTTGCCACAAATGGAATTGTTTTTTTATATTAATACCTGCTTGAACTATTGGATCCAAGCTACTATATGACGGAGGATATAAAGCATTGAAATAGGGGGCTAAACATCCCTGCATATGAATAACACATGGAATATCTGTGTATTTTGCAACCTGTCCAAATTCCCATTCTGTACCAAAAATATGAATAACATCCGGTTTCACTTTTTCTATGCAATCCATGGCAAGAGGAATCATTGCATTTACTTCAGCCCAACGATTGTATCGCCATTTAATTTTCTTTTCTAAATATGAAACCTTAGGAATCAATGGATAATAATCAACTCCATCAATCCTTCTAAAAGTCATATGTTTGCTACCTTGAAAAGCAATAGACAGCTCTATTTTATCACTATTTCTAACAATTTTCTCCAACGAATCTTGCCATCCTCCTGTCGGAACGCCCTCGTCTTTATATCTTCCAGGGACTGAAATTTCAAACCAAAGTACTTTCATTGTATATATTTATTTAAAGTATTTAATAGAAGGATGGTTACTATAATCCTCCCAAATAAATTGATATGGGTGCATTCGAGCTGATGATATCAAGTCTATAGCAGAGTCTATATTACTTTTAACAAGCATTTGCGAAAAATAAAGTAAAAAAAACACTAACGCTAAATTTGTTACTTTTCTTTTTTTGAAAGAAGCCAAATAATCTTTTCCTAATATCCATGAGAATGCAACTACACCAAATATTGTGAAACAACCAGTCAAACGTCCAATCATCGGCACTGATATAAACAAATTACCTATAATTATACCTAAAGCATATATTACAGAAAACCAATGATTCAGTTTTTCTTTATCCATCAAAGCATATATTAAAACAGCAATAATGGTTGGTCTTAGATTTATAAATATAGAAGTAATTTCATCTACATCACTATTACCTTGCATATAATTTTCAATTCTTTCAGTAGCTTCAAAATTCATACTTAAGAAAAAATTAAATGCATCTATAATACTGAATGATTGTAAAACGATACCAAATACAGCACTAATGATTACGCTTGATATAAGGATTGTTCTACTCTTAAAGCGCAAGAAATAAGCAGCAAGGAATATAGCAGCATAAACAACGATTGTTGTATGAAAACTATATCCTAGAGCTGCACATATAACGAAAACTAACCACTTTTTCTTTTTTTCATCCAATACATAGATCAAACCCATCAAAAGAATGGCGAAGCCTAATATTTGTCGGAGTCCACAAAAATACACAACATAAAAATTGAATATAGACAACATTGCTAATGTAAGAGGTACATTATTAGAGTATCTTTTTATTATTATGTAAAGTGGATAACACGATAAAAAGCTATTAACAAGCATAACCACAAAGCGGTTAGGATGCAAGGCCAACAACACCTGCCTGTAAATTACAAAACCAGTTTCCAATGGGCGTGGATCATAATTATAAAAATTACGTTCACCATCCAAATACCTCACATAGTCCCATGTGTCAGCACCTACAACAGGAGCTCTAAATGCTATAAATACAAACTCTAAAAAGAAAGCCCAGTTAACTAACTTTGGATCAGGTTTCTTCCAATAGAGATATGCTAATATAAGCAATATAAAATAATTCAATATATAAGGATAATCCATAAGAATAAGCTTTTTAAAAATTGGCAAATTTAAACCATGACTTTTTTATTTTCAAATTTATTTCTCTAATCCATATTTCTCCAAATACCTTTTCATGTCAAGATCTTCTGAGATTTTTAATAATAACAAAATGAACAACACGAGAATCTGTAAATAGTTATGCAAATGCTTCTCTTCAGAATAAGAAGGTGTAGTACCATGAGCATAGTTGTTGCGGATAGCAGGACCATTCGTAAACTTCTCATTGTTCAAGTAATAGCTGAAATAATCTCTTTCTGCAGGAGACAAAAGATGGGCATCAAACTCTATCCACCCTTTGGAAACCATCTCATCAAGAATTGCACGTTCTTTCTTTGGATATCCCCAATAAGAACATGCTCCATACTCACATAAATGCTTTAAGACTTCTATCTCTTGCATCTTCTGACATCGCAACACTCCGTCTTCACACTTTGTGAGATAGCCTTTATCCAATAAGCTGTCTATATAAGGCTTCTGATAGTTCTCATAGTCATCATATCTAACATCAATGCCACTTACCAAAAGCTCATAATAATTCTTAAAATGCGCATCCTTGCAGGGCTCCACGAAAAAGAGCATGCTCTGATTTCCAAACAGAAGATGTAGAAGATACCAAACTTCATTGTTTTCTTTATTCAAGACACAATATCGATGGGTTATCAAACTCTTAGTCTGGGTAAGCTTTTGAGGAGGAGTCAATTCAACAATATCCTTGTCAATTGATCTATATTCCACATAGCAGTCATACTGATGAGATACAGCATCCATCTCAATGACAAGGCTCCTTATCTTCAAAATCTGTTCATCACTTTCTTTTGGTAAAGTCAGCGGCAGACCAGCATAACCATATTCTTCTTTCAGAAAACTCTCATAGAAATCTTTGACAACGCCTTCTAAATCTCTGTCATTTGCTTTCAAAGCCTGTTCCAAGGCAAGTAATTGTAAATGTGACAAGTTTTCCCTCATACGAAACACCATATCTACATCGTATGTGTTTCGAGCATGAAGACCTACCACTTTCTCTATGGTATTCTTCTCTACATCTTTGGATATGAGGGAGATAAAACCATATTCTTCTGTAAACTCAAATACTTGTCCACAATAATAGACAATAGTAGCATCCTTGCATTCGTCTATTACATTTTTGTTATACACGAACATGGTACGACCTTCTTCATCTACTCTGCTTTCCTTTACCGGTGCATTCTTCTCTTCAGTGAGAGCCACGCCATAACTTGTCAGATGTATGCTTCCCAATTCGAGAATAGCCTTATTCAATATCTGTTCTTTCATTCTTGCGTCCTTGATAGTTAGAGGGTGAAGAGGAAACTCTGAACTACGCTTTGCCACAAGCACCAAACGCACATAATTGAGATTAGCTTTATCGGAATTTACATAATTGCGAATAATCGTATCTTTATCTGTGCCAGTCAAAGACTTCGGAAAATAGAAGACTCTATGTTGACCAAATCTGTCGTCCTCAACATATTGTTCAAGTAGCCATTCTGCCGTATGCTCATTTTCTTTAAGCAATGCAGTCAATAAGATTTGGTTTTGCTCCACTATCCAACGATGCTCCAACAAGGCTTTCAAGAGCCAGCTCTTTTCTTTTAAGATTTCACGTAATCCGTTCTCTGTTATAAGCCCCTTGATTCTGAACTGGTCGATAATTTGCCAAATAGTAGATTCATAGCCTCTTTCTATCTCTCCAAAAATAACAGGAAGGTCGTTTGATTGCAAGTGTGAGAAATATGTAGCCACTTTCTCTTTGTATTGCTTGATTGCAGCAATCTTGTTCTCATTCCAATCCTGCGGATACTTCCCATGCTCTATGAACTGCACGATATGATACATCTCCAAATAGTCGTTGATGCCATCGGGGTGATTGCCTTCCTCGTAGCTTCTCACAACATCAGCCATTCGTTCAATGTGCAGTGGAATAGACATATCATAATCACTATAATAATGTACACGTTCCATTACCTCTTATACCTGATTTGAAATATCTTGCTTTGTTTTTATTTTAAAAACAAATTTTTAAAATATCATTTTCCAATCTATGAATATTTTATCCAACATTCTTTCGAATTTCTTTTCTATTTCTATATTTTGAATTATACATAAGGATCTCAATGTGTTATTGTTTACTTTTTCTTAAAACGATTTATAATTTTATTCTGAACAACATCCCTAATCATATTTTTTTCTTTCGCATTAAATCCAATTATATAAATAACAGGCATTGCGATGGCTACAAAAAGCATAGAAGTTATACAAAGTTTATTCCAACCATTTTCCATGCAATTTGCCAAATAAAACGGTAAGGGAAGCATGATCGCTGTTGTCAGATATATTACTCCAAGAACCTCCTTGAAATATTTAGCCAATGGCAAACCATACAGTTTGCGTACATAGCATGGACGCACTACAGAACATATAACATTAAGTACCACCTTCAACAACAATGCCGTCCATGCTGGAGAGCCAAATTTTAACAAAATATAAGCTAATGGAATATTGAGAATTTTTATGGAAGCCATCAATATCTGATGCCCCTTAATATTGCCAGTAGCATGAACACCTGTCCATAGGGGAGCACTATAAGCATCTACGAGAGAATACCAAATGACAACCATAAAGAATGTACTAGCGTTCTCTGGCGGATTTTTCAACCACAATTTTAGAATGAAATCAATATTTAGTAAAACAGGGACAGACACTAACAGCAACAGGAAATACGAAAACTTAGAGGTTGAAAACATCAAATTCATAAAATATTTCTTGTCTCCCGATGCATAGGACTTGATTATCTGAGGTCCGTAGGATTGGGTAAAACTATTCAAGAAATTCGTAAGTTGGCCATTAACCTGATTGGCTATTCCTAATGCAGCATTGGCTACTAATCCAAAGAATATATTAAAGAAAAACACTATGGATTGATTAACACTCACATCTACCAAATTCACGATAATACTTAAACCTGAATACTTCACCATATTAGAAATTAAGGAGCCATCCCAATGTTTCTGATAATGGCATTCTGGGAAGAGTTTCTTGCATTGTAGATAATACCAAAGCAACATAAGAAGTGTCACAACCAATATAAGAAAAGAATATAGCTTAAGCTTGTCAAAGTCGCCAATAACCAATAGGTATACTATCAATAATTTCAAAACTACTTCTATGATACTTGTGTAAGCATAGAAATTCATCTTTTCATGGGCTATGATTGAGGAATTGTATGGAGTCTTGATAATATTAACGCAGCAACAAAGTATAGACATTTGATAGGCGAAAATGGCGGCATCCATTCTTTCTACAGGAATGACAAGTTTATTGTAAAGAAACCACAGTCCCAAAGTTTCACTCAATAGCAATATAATCCCCACAAGTATTAAATGTGCATTGATTGCCATTGAAAAGGTGTTTCTCAAAACTTCTTTATCACCTACACCTATTCCATAAGCTAAGTACCTATAAGTTGCATTATTGAGAGCTTGCTGTAAAAAGCCAAAAAGCACGACAATACTACCTACAACATTGTACAATCCATAGTCTTCCACTCCAAGAGCCTCCAATACTACTCTTGAAGTGTATAGGCCAACAGCAAGCACTAAAAACATACGGAAGAAAAGATACAATGTATTTTTTGCTATACGCTTGCTGTTATCTTGATTTGAATTATTCATATATGTATTCTATTTTTTCTTGCTTTTCCAGATTGAGTTTCATTATATCATTGATAGCCCAATGTTTCTCCAAGTCCATAAAATACAAATAATGATGAGAGACTTGTTTCTCAATTGGAGGAGGAGTCATGTAATCACCATACATATGTGTGAGATATGCATGATAATCTTTCGGTACTTTTATTGTATAGTCCTCAAAAGGAACTTCCACACCATCCCCAAACCAACTTGGCTCACATACCTCTTTTTCGAACTCATAGAATCCATCATAGCACATGCATTTATTTCCTTTTATATTCCGTATTTCTAAATCCAACTTTTTGAAATCATCAAAATGTTTTTTAGCTAACGACTTGCTGAACAGCGAATAAATGCAATAATTTAGAAAAGACTTAATTCTAAACTTCACTAATAATCCACAGGCTGTTGAAAGGCTATGCTTCTCTATAGCTAAGCTATATTTGCTAAATGCCTTGCGCTTCTTCGCCATCAACATCTTTGCAAGAGTAGTGTCTCCTACTAAATCCTGTGGAAAAATATCCACAAAGACACCTATTACAAAAGGGAATTCTGCAGTCTCGACAATAGTGGTATTTTTGTTTATAAATTTTGCAAAAGACAAATAATAGCCTGGAACTTCAGGACTTAGAATATCAAAATTTGTCATAGCTAATTTACTTCGCAGAGAAAGAAACCTATCATAGGATTCTCTTGGCATTATGACGTCAATATCGTCATCCCATGGGATAATACCATGATGTCTTATTGCTCCTAAACAAGATCCGGCACATGCATAGTATTGCAGATTGTGCATATCACAAAAAGCAATAAAAGCTTTCATTGTTTCATTTAAGATCTTCTTATATTTTACAAGTTCTTTTTGATTCTTTTCCATTTATAAAACAATTGAATATAATCTTATTCGTAGTCAGTTTTGAATTCAAAAGTTTACAAGTGAAGTAAACTTTTGAATTCTTCTTCTGACAAATTCTTTTCAATAAACTTTTCACCACTTTCCGACAATCGCAAGAATAGGTCATATTGGAATTCATCATTCAATATTAGATAAAAACCTTCTCGTTTCAAGCTAACAGGCATTCCTGCCCAAATTCCTCCCCCGTTTTCATTTGATAATATCTTTGATACGAAAGAGTTGCTACCAACAATACTATAATCAGGGATTACAGCACCCTTTGAAATAGTAGAACGATTACCTATCCACACATTGTGCCCAATAACGACTTTTCCCATTGCATTACCAATACGATGATTGATACTATCATATATAAAATGGAAATTCGAATCATAGAGTTGAACTTCCCAACCAATGCGGCAATGATCACCAATGGTAACTGAATTAGCACAGTATAACAGCGACTTCTGATTTATAAGGAAATCACTGCCTATGCTCATCACTCCTTTATAAGTTACAATCACAGAACAGCCCGTATAAATATTAACATTTTCTCCAAATATCAACTTGGCCTTTGGAGATATGCGGAGAAGTGTAACAAGATTCTTGTCCGAAACCATAGGAATAGGACAAATTCCGAATCTTACCATACCTCTTTTTATCTCCAAGTCTTTTTGGATCTCGATACAGCCTTTGTATACTTCATTAATATCTACATTTTTCCCCACATATATTGGAAGTTTCTTTGCTATATTCCCAGGGAACACCTTAAAATTCAGATATATGGTTTTTGTAATGCTTATTGTATTAAGGAGACTAATGATTCTTCTGATTTTTCCAAACATATCTATCCGTTTATTGTTTCCACTAATGCATCTTGCAACGAATATTGCGGTTTCCATCCCAAGGCTTCAAGTTTACTTGTGTCAAATACAGCCTTGCGTATAACAGAGAATCCCTGTTTCTCGACATCCGAGGGTACATCATAAACGACATTTACCCCTCCTATATCAGCTATCGTTTCAGCCAATTCTCGGATTGTTATACAAGATTCTTTGTCTGCAACATTATATGCCTCACCATTCTGACCATTCAACAATATGGTCAATATAGCCGATACGCAATCTTTCACATAGAGCCATGACCGATATTGTTCGCCTTTACTCTTCAATACAATGTTTTCATGCTTACGAGCATTGCGCACAAACTGGGCAAAAGCCCTAGTGTCACTCTCGGTAAATCCAGGTCCATAAGTGTGGCATGGACGAGCAACAACTACATCTACATTATGCTGATGCATGTAAGCTACACATAGCGTTTCTGCCGCACGTTTAGATGTAGGATAACAAGAGCGCATCGTCATACAATCTACATATCCGCTATCATCCTCTTTCCATTCCTCAACATCGCCATTGCCATAAACTTCACCTGACGAGACATAAAGAAATCTTTTCATTCCATGAGTTCGACCATAGTCCAACAAATTTTTTGTGCCCATAATATTCGACATGATAACTCCAACGGGATTCAATGCGAAGAAATTTGGACTAGCATTGCTTGCTGCATGAATAATATAGTCAAAAGCCACATTCCCATCCAAAGGCTTTTCAACATCATACTGAAGGAAATGGAACCTTTTACTCTGAAAATAAGTCCCGAACTTTGTTTTTGCTCGTTCTAGATTTCTCCCCGCTGCATAAACATGGCAACCAGCATTCTTCATCAATTCATCCACAATACAAGAGCCAATTAGACCTGTGGCACCAGTAATGAGGATATTGCAACCATCTATTTTTTCTAAATTTATTTCAGCCATTCTTCTTTACTTGTATTAATCAATGCCTTAAGGATTTCCAAGTCCTCAACTGTTGTTATCTTGATATTCTTCTCTGACCCAGGAACGATGTGCATTTCTCGTCCTCCAACTTCTGCTATAAGAGTACAAGAAGCCACACTATCAACAATACCTTTTAATTTTGCCTCCTCATGAACTTCAATGATATTGCCAAGTCGGAACGTTTGAGGAGTCTGTGTACGAATAAGCTTGTCACGTGGAATACTTGTTGTCGTTGAAAAACCATCCTCGCTTTCCAAGATAGCCTCTCGACACTGAATACCTGTGATGGCATAACCATAAGCTTTGCAAGTTGCAATGTTATTACTGATGATATCCTGTCCAAGCAATGGGCGAACAGAATCATGAATAAGAACCAAGTCTTCGTTATTACAACCCTCAGTTTTTAAACCATAGATGCCATTATGAATAGACTCCATTCCTGATTTGCCACCTGGAAATATCCATTTCAGCTTGTCTATACAAAACTGATTGGCATAAGCTTGCAAAACAGTTTCCCAACCTTTAAGGCATACAACAGCAATTGCATCTATATCAGGGTGAGATTGAAAACATCTCATTGTATGGATAATAATTGGGCATCCATCTACATGCATAAACTGCTTTGGAATATCCTGTCCCATTCTATTGCCGGAACCACCGGCTATCAATAATGCTATATTCATATTGTTCGATTTTTATATAAATTTATACTGAAAAACGTATATCACCATTACAGCGCCCCCACTATTTTACAAGTAGTTACACGTATCTGTTTTTGAAAAAAGTTATTTTATTATCATTTTGTAGAAGATAAGCTGCACTCGGCAATTTGAAAGCCAGCTTTCATTGCGCTCGTTTGCATTATCTTTTAGGATGAAGGATTGCCTAAGCGCACTCCTTCACCTCATCGGAATTCTCAACATAGTAACATGGAAGCATAGACTTATAGACCTTTACCCCATCTTTCATGCGTATCTCCTTTGCCTCAGGAATCGTATCGTCGTAAATGTCTTGAAGCTCTTATAGGAGCATCGAGAGCATTTGCTCTAAAAAATCTTTATCTGCCATAAGACCCTATTTGTATAAATCCACGTTGATATCGAACGGAGAATCAAAGTCTTTCAGCATGGCATGCTTCGTATCTTTCTCCGAGAGATTTGCATGTTCTGTTGGGATTTTCCAATCGATACCGAGGGTATCATCGAGGATACTGATGCCACCATCTGCCTCTGGATGATAGAAGTTATCACACTTGTATTGGAAGACTGCAGTTTCAGAGAGTACGGCGAAACCATGGGCAAAGCCCTTTGGGATGAAGAACTGGCGATGATTGTCTTCTGTCAGTTCTACAGCTACATGCTTGCCATAAGTAGGGGAGCCTTTACGAATATCCACTGCTACATCGAGTACTCTACCTTTTACGCAGCGTACTAACTTGCTCTGGGTATATGGTGGGCACTGGAAGTGCAGACCACGCATCACACCATAGCTGCTCATTGACTCGTTGTCTTGGCAGAAGTGAACACCGTGTCCCAGGATAAGAGAGACCTTCTCTTCAAACTCGCGCTCGCTGAAGCTCTCGAAGAAGTAGCCGCGAGCATCACGGAAGAGGCGTGGCTCTAAAATAAGAACGCCTTCTATTTCTGTTTTGATTATATTCATCGTTTTATATTTTAAGAAAGGCAGGCTCCATACCAAGAGCCGAAAAGTAGCTTATAAAATAAGCCCCAGGCATTTCACCTGCCATAATTATTTTCTGCTTAAAATTCCAAATTCTTTTTTAATGTTTGATCTTTCTCTTCAAGTATTGAAAGGAGATACCTGCCATAATCATTCTTCAGCATAGGCTGAGCATTCTCTCTCAATTGCTCTGCAGTAATCCACCCCTGACGATATGCGATTCCTTCCAAGCAAGCTACCTTCAAGCCCTGACGTTTCTCCAGGACCTCAATAAAGGTGGATGCTTCAGAAAGAGAATCATGGGTTCCGGTATCAAGCCAGGCAAAGCCTCTTGCCATGGTCTGTACCTTCAGCTGCTTATCCTTCAAGAATTCCTGATTAACGGTGGTGATTTCCAACTCACCACGAGCGGATGGCTTGATATGCTTAGCTACATCTACCACCTTGTTAGGATAGAAGTATAAGCCTACCACTGCATAGTTGCTCTTAGGATCTTCAGGCTTCTCTTCAATGCTCAGGCAATTGCCTTGCTCACCAAACTCTGCCACGCCATATCGCTCAGGATCGCTGACACGATAACCAAAAACAGTAGCTTTGTTATTCTGTTCAGCATCTACTACTGCCTGATGTAACATCTGGTTCAATCCTGCACCATAAAAGATATTATCGCCTAATACGAGGCAAGCTGAATCATTACCAATGAATTTCTCTCCGATAATGAAGGCTTGGGCTAAGCCATCTGGTGATGGCTGCTCTGCATACTCAAACTTCACACCTAACTGGCTTCCATCGCCTAAAAGGCGTTTGAAACCAGGCAAATCAAATGGTGTTGAAATAATGAGTATCTCACGGATACCTGCCAACATCAATACTGATATTGGATAATATATCATCGGCTTATCAAAGATAGGAATCAGCTGCTTGCTGATGCCTTTGGTGATTGGGTACAAGCGTGTACCGCTACCACCTGCTAATACTATTCCTTTCATAAATGTTATCTCCTCATTAACTTTGCTGCAAATTCCAAGAAATCTGCAACGTTTTTGAAATCATCAAATTGTTGGCAATACATACTTGCATAAGGTTCGGGAAACCTACTGCGTATATCTGCCTTTATCATACTTGCCAAAGCTTCCTTTGTGTAGGCTTTCAGCAATTCGTTATATTGTTCTTCGCTCATAATAGACGATTCCTAAGACCTAAAATATTCTACCATTTATTTCATCCTCCAAATTATCTATACCATAATCTATAACTTCCAAATGTAACATATCTATGGAATATTTTAGTTGCACCACAATATTATCAGATCTTACAATATTGTTAAATTCAAAATTACGGACTAACCATTGATCATACTCTCGGTCATAATAACTGGATTCTAAATCTAAATATTCTACACATACAGAAAAATCCACCTTGGCATGCAAATCAATATCTATAGAATGCTCATTGATAGAAGTTATATAATAATCCTTCGAATTGAGTATCACCTCAAATCCATTCAGACTAACATCACTCACTTCATTTAAATTAATAACTTCTTGATAAGTACCAGGATTAGTCAAAAGAGCCTCAACCTTCAGATTTATTTGCCGTTCAAGATTTGGAAGAGAATCATTTAATGCTTCTTCAAACCCAGACAAATCTGCATCTTCCTTTAATTTACGAGACAAATACATTTTATAATCTTCTGATGTATCCAAGACAGGACTTTGATAGTCTGTCATATCACCATCTTCAGACAAAACAATAACCTTTTTAATCTGATTGTCTGCAGCATATTTTTCTAGTGCTTGCAATACGAAAGCATCAGGAAATTCCTTTTCCTTTCCTTTTCCTGCAAATGGATATTCTCTCTCAAAATACTTCTCAAAGATGGTCTCGACATCTTGACAATAAGAATAATCTAATTCACAAACATGATTCATCATTTCCGAGATTTTACAGTTAACCTCTTTACAAATATCATCTTTGTTCATAACAGGCAAGTTATAGGTCTCTATATTTTTTAATTTATGTAACCTAGACAACTTGTCAAATTGCTCAACCAAATCCTGCCTGTAGTTTTTTTGTACTTCTCTTTTTGTAATAGTTGGCATCAATAGTAATATTCTTCCCTTGTCATGCAATTGGAATAAATGACTAATAGTTCCATCTTTCACAAAATAATTAGCTTTACAAAATACACTAGTATCAACAAACACAAAATCCTTTTCCATAGAATCGTCTTATTTATTATACATTTCTTATCTTCTGAGCTTTATCCAATCTTCGATGACAATAAGATATAAGACTTAGAATTTCCAATGCATCTTGCTCATCTATATCCCAAAATATTTTAGGTTGATGAGCTTCTGGATTTCTAAACATTCCACATAATCCTTTTAAAAGATTACAAAAGCCAGTATGCTCATCTTTCTCTTGTTTTGTCTGGTAATTGTTTATGATCAAAATAGGATTGCTACTAAACACTTGCTCTATTAGGGCATTGCCATCTGTAGTAAGACCTGACAAATCACGGATTCTCTGAAATAATCCCTTACTTGCTTCAAAAACTGAATGGAAATAGTTATTGGAAAGAAGTTCTGGAGTACAATATCTGAATATTTGAGTATGAGCATTTCTATTTGTGAGTTCTTGTTTTAAATTTTCGACCTTTAGCTCTACATCAGAAATGACATTGGCTTTTTGAATCTGAGCAAACTTTCCATTTTCTTTAATTTCATAACCTTCGAATGCCAACTGTTGGTTTACTTTTGTTCTCAATGCCTCAAACTCCTCAGACTTTCCAACAAATCTTGAAGGAGTTAGAACTAGTTGAATGAATTTCAATATGTTATTACAACATTTTTGAGTACTTTGGAAATTGGTAAAAGCATTGAACAGCCTCTTACGTTTAGCTAAAAAGGTATCATTTTCTGAAATATCGGAAATTCCAGCTTGCAATAAGAAACTATGAATTTCAGTTCCTGTCAAGCCGTCAGTTGTATCACCTAAGATATTGCTCAATAATTCCAAAACCGCAACACTTAATTCTTTTCTCTTTTCCATTTTCACCTAACTATTTTATTCAATGCATCGCTGAATTACTACTGCACAAACTCCTTAACTTTCTGTTCTTCCTTCAAAGAGCAAACAAGCAGTTGTCCTTTCTTCTAGTTACGCTACAGCCATTCAAGCCTTGAGCCACTACCTTGCTTTCATCGGCTGCATTAACCACGCAGTTCTTGCATTCATACAATCGGATATCCTTGCTTACCTTGGCATTGCCTTCCTCATCTTGTGGAAGCAAGGTACGGAGGCTGCCCCAGCTGCCTAAGTCGCTCTAGCCAAAGTCGGCTGGCAAGGTATAGATTTCCTTCGACTTCTCTATCACAGCATAGTCAATGCTTATCTTCTCGCAGGTTGGGAAGAGTTTGCCAACTACCTCTTTCTCCTGTTCGGTATAGAAAGAAGGTGCCATCTCGTCCATGATGCTGGCAAGATTTGGCTGGAAGGTTCGAATACCGACCATGCAGAATACAACAAAGTCTTCTTTGCCATTCGTGTATTATTATCTGATGTTTGAGTTGACATAGTTTTACCTAGACATACCATTATTCCCTACATTCATCAATATACTATCTTGCCCCATTGCTTTTCCTGCTGTACGAACGGAGCCTTTGATAACTTCTTCTGGATCCAAATATTGCAGAGTTATACCACAAACAAGAAGTAACCCCAAAAAAGAACCCAAGGAAACAATCTTTTTCTCCCATTTTAAATGGATAGCTATAACAGCTCCTACAATATCTAGAAAAATAAGTACTATAACTGCAGTATGCCATGACTTATCCAAATTTGCAAAGATCAGGACAAAGCTGAGAAATACATAAGCTATAATTGATGATATTATCCACAAAGGATGGACAGAAACTACCTTGGCACCAATAGGCGATGTTCCTGTCATATTGAAAAAAGCAGCCAAATCTTCCGGCTTGCCTTCCGTACCATCACTCAATCTAATATTATCCGACATTTTTTCTACTAATTTTGTTTAAAATAACTCCAACATCCTTTATAGCGGAAACATTTGTCCAAGTATTAACCTTTGCATCTTTCACCAAAGCTATCTTACCCTCAGGGAAGAAATACTCCGTACCTTTTATCTTTACAGAAGAACTTAAAGGAGTAAATAACTTGGTTGCATCCAAAGCTTGCCTTATATTTTGCTTTGGGCTCAGTACCTTATCTCTCACTAGCATTCCTTCACCCAAAGAACAAACCACGACTGCTCCGTCAGTCCAAGGGACAATCTCGCAACTAACTCCGACACCATTTTTAAGGTGTGGTGCTAATTGTATCCTCAAATTATTTATATATTGCTTTATTACATCTTGCTTCATAACTTAAAACAACCTTATTAGATATACTTTATTTATATTATATACCGTTACTTCTCTCGAATAACATGAATCGCATAATATTTCTTCAAATCTTCTATAGTCAATTTATTTGCAATCAAAAAGCTATGAATCTTATCAGTTGTCATGTCATTTAAATCGTATCCTTTAAACTCATGAATAAACTTTGAAAAATTGTTTTTAAACTGAGTCAAACAATCGGCATTCATAACATGAATTTCATGAGTAAAATCCGCATTTTTAGCAAGAACATTTGTAGGAATTATCAAAATTCTCTTAACATTATGTCCCTTACCATACTCCGACTCAAACCATCCGCAATGATTATTCATCTGACCAGCTTCATCCTTTGATATGGCTACACGAGCAAGATTGACCTCACTTTTACATTCTATCAAGAAATAGGTATCTTTTACACCACTCCATAAGTTATCAGGTCCTTTTCTTATTTCAGAATCTGGACGCTGACTCTCAAATCCTAAGAGAAGTCCAATGTCTTTCACTGCCTGCTCAAATTTATTAGCGACCATCCCAAAAGAAAAATTGTTCAAGACATCATCATAATATAGTCGTAACTCTTGATAACTACCATATTTATGCAAGACTTTCAATACTGCCCCTAATTGGCTTGCACTTTTATTTATGAGTTTTTTATATGTTATACCAATTTCTGGCTTTAAAAGATTTGTATTATTTTCGTAAGCAGTCTTCTGAATTTTGATAGAATTTTCACGACTATCAAAATAAGTATAATAAGCTAAAAGCTGCATATACCATCCACGCTCACTTTCATCAGCTACATTCTGCAAGATTTTACGAATGTAATCACAGGCTTTATCATTATTGTTAGAATAACTTGCCTTGGCTGCCAAAAATTCATAATTAATCGAGTCATAATTACGAGTCTTAGACTTTACCACAATGTCATCCATACTTTGCCTATAATACTCTTTCCAATTTTCATCACGACTTATAAACAATCGAAGCAAATCGGAAATTTGCTTAATTTCTTCGCCTTCTTTTACATCTTCCTTCGCATCTTTTGCTATATCTAACCCCAACTCTATCTGCTTTTGGGTTTGAGGTGAAAAATATGAAGCAGTCCGCTTACTCATTACAAATTTTACCAAATCAGTTCCAATTAGAAATATCGCACTATAATCCTTCTCTCCTCTTACGCTTCTTCCCATACCTTGCTCTATACGCTGAGCAATCTTTAAGTTGAGTAATTCACTATTTTCACGACATTGAAGTTCATATCTATCCGTCAAAGAATCGCAAACAGGAAGGGAATCAAGTATCAAAGTACGGCAAGCATCATCAGGTAAATCAATTCCATCATACCTATTGGCTAGAACTAACACATTGGAACATTTACCCATACGAAGGTCTGCTATATTCTCATTTATATTTTCATTATTTGCAACAATAGCTCCAAATTTCGTATAATCATCTGCCATCTGAAAGCTAGGTGTAATTGCTACCCGCCCATATATGCGCTTTACATTTGAACGTCCTAAATATTCAACCATCACATTTCGCCCCAATTTTTCGTCTATAAGGGATGGTATCAATATCATCTTTTCTCCAGACCAAAGACGGTTTGGGTCAAACAAAGGATGTTGTATCGTATCTATACCAAAATGCAATCCTTTAATGAAGAACTCATCATTTTGAGTCGTCGCAGACATTAGTATGCGATGGTTCGCCTTGTCAAAGAAAGAAAACTTCTCTATTGGAATATAATTTGGTACAATCTCTATGACTTCACTAGAAATATAAGCATTGCAATGAGACAAATCATCCTTTATTAAAGGCCAAGTAAACTTAATCCATTCTTCATCATCCACATATTTGCTCAATATGGATATTAGCTCATGTTGCTTATCAAGCCAAGCCCAATATGGAATAGGCATCACTGTACCAGACTTGTCATTATTGAGATCTAAATAACTACCTTCACCTTGTTGTAGCAAAGACTCTCGAAACAAAAGCTTAAGTTCATTATATGCATTCGACTTACTCGGTATTTTCAAAGTAAAGTTAGCTTGTATGGTTTCTATACATGCATGGGAATCGTCCAGGATACAGCATCCAAAAGCGATAGTCTGTCCTCTACGTCCGAATATTGTACGACCGTTAAATACCTTATGCACATAAGTAATCAAAATTTTGTCTCCATTTTCATACTCCACAGGAAGATATGAATCAGTTATTGTGCAAAAGGGAATACCAAATTTTTTAGCCTCCTTCATTACTTGTGCTGCCAAATTCTTGGTTGGGCATATGTATATAGAAGGGCCTGCTTTCTGATTCAATATAGACTGTAAGATCAACAAACCTATTAAAGTTTTTCCCTCACCAGTATGAAGCTTGATAATTAAGTCTTTCTTATCTCTATAATGCTCATACCATTCGCCTAATATATTTTTTTGCACTTCTCGCAAAGGACCAGCTTCGGTAGTTCTGTCAAGACTATCGTATATTTCTTCAGGACGCAAAGCCTTTGCTACTTTTGCCTCTTTCAATTTTTTCCCAAAATCTATCATAATTGTATTTTATTAAATCATTAACACTAAATATTTGCTATATTTCAAGCAGATATACAAACAAATTCACAATGATGTCGAATGGGCTATAAATATATCACCAATACAGCATCCCCACTATATTATAAGTAGTTACACTTATCTGTTTTTAGAAAAAAAATATTTTGTATCGTTATTGCAGAAGATAAGCTGCACTCGGCAATTTGAAAGCCATCTTTCATGCGGTTAAGGATGTTTTTTCTTATCAACTTAACGACTCATTTACTGCGAGTTTTCATATTGCCTTACTCTCTTCCTTCATTCCAAGGCAGCAGCCTTTAGTTCCAACTCTTTTGTTAGAGCTTGGTGAAAATCAGCCAAGGACGCATGTTTCTTTGAGAACAAACGTTCCACCTGATTTTCATCAAGACGCTTTAGAGCCTCCTCAACTTTCTGCCAAGAGGCAACAAAGTCAGGATCTTCTGTTTCAATCATCATAAATATACATTTTAATCACCAGCTACTTTACGCACCACTTTGCCTCTGGCTGTACAACAGGCTGTTCAGAGAAGCGTTCATCTATAACCTGAAGAGGTATCAACGAAGGTTCTTCCTCCTTCTCCACCTTACCCTTGGTAGAAGAGTACTGCTTCTTGTATTCAGACAACCACTTGTAGTCGATTCCTTCATCACTACAATACTTACGCAGGTTTCGACCTCTACGGTTCTGGTTAAAGTCCTGCATCACCTTTTCGAAGTATTCCTTTGTCTCCATAATTCTGATTTTTTAGAATTCGGATGCAAAGGTAAATACTTAAAGTGTTAAAACCTTACGCTGGAATGGTGATATACCGGTCTAAAGTGACGGCTTACTTTTGATTCCATACTAAAATGCATTATTGGTATATATAAACGACTGGGGAACTATAAAGTTAGCAATAACTGTTGTTGGATCAACAGCCTCCTTGTACAGCTTACATTCCTTTATCTTGAGGGCCACGCCTTTATCTTTTCCTGCATAATACTGTTGGAAGAAAGACTTGGTTACACCAGAGTATTCTTTCGTTTGCTTCCATATGTTTGCAGGGGTATCATTAATGATTTTCTCAATCTTGAACTCACCAACTATCCTGCTGATGGGACGACTGGCGTAGATATATACGGTATCCACCTTTTGCTTGAAGAGAACCTTACGGTACTCATATTGCTTTTCCCCAGAAAAGATTTTCTCTACAAACTCAGGCTTAATCGATAATATAACGTTCATCTATTTCTCCTAATTCCAATAGTTTATCAAATTGAGCATCGGAAAGTTTAAAGAATCCCCAATACTTGGGATTCAAACCAACCTGCTCTTTCATTACCATATTGATTACCTTCTTGGTGAAGGCTATGTTATACACCATCTTAATGACGATGAAATAGTTTTTGTTCTTGTACCATCTTCGCAATTCATGTTCTTTGAATACAGAATAGCGATTGGTATATTTTATGAATTCTTCCTCATTTTCAAAGTCTCTGTATGTTTTTACCTCACATACCGTACATACCGATGTACAAACACTACGATAGTACGCTTTTCCCTCTTCATCAGAGGTCCGATAAATAATTAGTTTATCTCCTGCCTTTAAATTACGTGTATCCTGCATCCAACAGAGATAAATCTTATAGATGCTATTGGTTTCAGATACATCTTGGATGAGATCATATTTTTTTTCATTCTTCAAGATGGAGTCTGGGAAGAGGTGCGTATGAAACTCTGGGACTATAGAAAGTACATATTTATTTGAACTAGCTTTCTTTACGAAAGGATAGTCGAGTTTGAAGTCATCAACATGGGTTGTCATATCCTTTATCAATACATATTCCACATTACCGCCCTCATGTGGCTTGTCTGCAATATGAGAGAAGCCAAATTTCTCAAACATACGAATCAAACCTTGCAACTCCTCTGTCGGGAACATGGTGACATAGATTTCATCTACATCTTCAGCTATCGCCTTATCCATGATTTTCTTCATGAATCGCTCACCACGAGTGGTATGTCGGTCTTCATTGTCCACCTTGAAGGTACCCACCTTTAGGCGTTTCTTGGCAGGAAGCGCTGGGGTAAGGTCGGAAAGTTCCTCTTCCTCTATCTTCAAATAAAGAAAGTCTTTCAACTCGTTATCTACATAATAGCAATAAGCTGTGGCTCCTGCTGCAGCCTTCTTGTTATACCATTCATTAAACTCCGGATAGCTGGCTCTCAATGAACCGAAAAAGGAATCATTGAGATCGATATCTGAAAATCGTTGTACTTGTAAGTCCATAGGTCTTCTTTCTTGATTGTTTCTTATCTTGTTTTTTAACTCGTCAGCAGGTTTCTCCACCACTTTCTGTTCTGCCTGGCTGGCATTGGGCGCAATGAGATTGTTACCTCCGTGAATATTGAAGATGACATGAGGATCCTGGCACTCCTTGATTTGATCGATGAGGACATGATACTCCTTGGACATCATCTTGCGTAGCAGACATTGCACACGGGAGACGTCGGCAAAGTGATTTTCATTCATGAACTCCTGTGCCTTTCGTATCATGTACAAATATTTATCCTCCATACTAAATTAACCATCTAGAAGCAATATGAGCTCATTTTCAACTGCAATTGACCACAATCCGCAAGTTTTGCGAGTTGAAAATTCTATAGTTGTACGACTGTAAAGCTACAGTTGTACGACTATACATGCTATAGTTGTACAACTCTGGAGTTATAGTCGTACAACTATAGGGGTCATAGTCGTACGACTATAGATTTTTAAGAGACCAAGTATATTTTTCAATTTCATATACTATTGACTATCAGCAACTTACCAAACCTTAGCATATTTTCAATTCTACAAAACGAATTTAGATTCATTGAAAATTCTGAAATTTTGGAGGGCCTAAATGAGCCTTTTGTCAGCATTTTTCCTCACGCTACTTCATTGGTGATCATTTCCACTTATACCAAGCTTCATTGATATACTTACGGATATTACTGATGCCTGTAGTAACCTGAGGAGCCAATGGCTGTAAGACTTCGATGAACTCCTGTTTCACCATAATATCTTGGTCAACCTTTACATCTGTATCATTCACCATATCCATCACCACCTGAGCCAATTCCTTGGCATTGGTGCATGCAGAGAGCTTGGCTATATATTCTGCTAATGCTTCCACATTATTAATATATAAGGAGAGACGGGTTGTTTCGGGTGAGAGAACAGGCTCTTGACTTTTGTTCTTCGCCTTCATCATCTCCTCTATGTACTTGTCGCCATAAAAGTTTTGCTCAGCCTTGATCGCATTGGGCAGAATCTGGTTGTTACCGCCAGAGATATTAAAGACGATATTTGCCTTATTATTATCTTCCATTGCATTGATTTTTATTAAAAGTGGACGTATCGTGAATGAGTAGTAAACAGATGATGAACGCCAGTGAAGGCATTTGCTTTCGCCTCGCCAATGTTGTATCTTTGCACCAGCTAAACGAAAAACGAAGAGTGATGAGTGAAGAATTCAACACCTGGGTACACTCGGAAGTCCTTGTTCGGAGTGATGCATACATATTTAGTATTAATATCTTAATAGAATTACAATTATGAGTAAGAGTTACAAAGTTGCAAAGAAGACCATTAACATGGGTGAAAAGAAGGGTCAGACACTCTTTTCTGTTAGACCGTACAGTTACGGAACCTTGACCACCGAGGAGGTTGCTAACCAAATCGCAGTGGAGTCTACAGCTACTCCTGCAGACGTCAAGGCGGTACTCGACCGCTATGCTTACTACGTGAAGGAGAACCTGAAGAAGGGTTACGACATCGAATTACTCGGATTCGGCAAGCTCTACATCCGCTTCATTACCGGCAAAGCCGTAGAAGATGTGAATAAGGCGAACGCTAAACTCGTGAAGAGTCTTGTTCCTGCTTTCCGTCCTTCTTTCACCAAGTTGCAGAATGGTAGCCGTATCTACAACCTGCTTCCTGGTTCCATCGAACTTGTGAAGTACGGTGAAGAGAAGAAGGACGGGGCTACTGACGGTACTACTGATCCTGACACCAAGCCATCTGACAAGGGTGATAACACTCAAGGTGGTGGCACCGAGAACGGAGGCGAAAGCGGCGGTACCGATGGCGGCGGAACTGATGCTGGTTCAGACGGCAACATGGGATAGTCGCTCTTAGCAGTGCCTTGCCTCTGAAAAAGGGAGGCACTGCTTACCCTTAACTTATTGTTTCACTTTTAAATATCATTGATTATGAAAATGTTTCGTTCTAACTCTGAATCAAATCCGAACCGGATTTCCTGGACTCAAATCGTGAATGCCATTGTACAAGCGCTGATTGCAGCGCTCACGGCACTAGGGGTAAGCTCGTGCACGAGGCTAGGATGAGTGTTAAATGTTGAATGTTAAATGTTAAATGTTGAGTGCACAATGCACAATGTTAAATGTTAAGTGTTTAATGTAGAATTAATCTTATGACTAAAGATACATTTCCTATGAACATTGGTGGGGAGAAGGTGCGCTCAGAGCGCATGCTCCTCGCCAAAGTGGAGGATGGCAAGAACATGATGTCTGCCAACTCTATCAAATTTCTGGTGCTGCATTGCTCGGCTACCCGATGCAATCAGGACTATAGTGTGGAACAGCTGAGACGTGACCATAAGGCTCGTGGCTTTTATGATATCGGCTATCACTTCTATATCCGAAAGGATGGTACGATGACGCAGCACCGTAAATTACTGGAGGTAGGGGCGCATGCCAGACCTTATAATAGATGTTCTATCGGCATCTGCTATGAAGGTGGTCTGGATGAGCATGGCAAGCCATACAACACCATGACCGCTGAGCAGGAAACGAGACTCGTGGATCTTTTCAGAAATCTGAAGATTCTCTTTCCGAAAGCGAAGATTGTGGGCCATCGGGACTTGCCTGGGACTACTCCCAAGGAGTGTCCGTGTCTGGATGCTGGAAGCTGGGCTGCCCGACACCGCCTTGATTAACTCTTATAACTCCTTTTGGCTGGCATTGCTAGCTAAAAGGATAAGAAAACAGCCTCACGGACAACACGTTTACCTCGACTGTTTATCATGATACGTCTTTCCAAAGTGCGTCGGATCTGTTGCTACAAAACCATTTTCAGCTACATATCCTTCACTTTTTGCCACGGCTTCGCCGTCGTCCCCTGCAATAGTGGACGTAACCTGTGATTGTATATTTGTCTCTTTCATCATACGAATCAAGTTCGTTTTTTGATGTCGTTCATCTGAATCTCGATATAAGAGACACAGAAACTCTTTGCAAAATTACGAAAAAGGTTGGAAACTAGCAAATTATGCGTGTTAAAAAATTAATATCATTCTACGAAAATCAACATTATTTTACTATTCTTTTCGTACATAATTTCCTAAGTCGTTGATTGAACGAAAGTTTTCGGTTTTTCTGTATCTCTTATATAAAGATTCTGAAAAATTGGTTCATTTTGGTTCATTTAACAAAATCCCTCTTTTTATTCTTTTTTGTGGCTTATAGGGCTGCCAGTATTTTGGCGTTGGCATCATCTACTTCTGAGCTTTTGATAGAATTGAGATAGATTTGCGTGGTGGTTTCGGAATGATGTCCCAATGCCTTGCTGATGACAGATACACCTGATATAATTGCCTCTAAACGAACAAAGGGAAACAACCAGTCTTTGGTCGTTCCCCTTTGTTCGTTGTATTCATTCTGATTACATCACATGATTGTCAAAATGGCTTTGCATGCATATCTCCTTTACAACGCTTTATAGCACCATCTAAAGATTTTGAAAGATTCATAAATGCTGCTTTCCTGATATATTTTTCTGTTTTGATTAAACTGCTTTGGGTAATCGAGGGTTGACATAGGCCAGAAGTGGCTGCCTACGCCGCCGGCCATGATAATGATTTGGATATCGTTGAAATTATGCATTAATCTTGTTTTATTACCTCTTTGTCTCCTTAAAGGAAATGTTTTTTTCGAATCCCTCCGTCTCCCTTTAGCCAAAGGGAGTTCCACCTCTAACCAAGCCTTCCTCCTCAGAAGGAAGGATGTAACCGCCCTACTCGGTGCTCGGAACCGCTACGCTATAAGGTTGTCGGACCATCAAAGGTCTTCGACATATTTTGCGGGATGGGACCGCATGGGGACAGAATATTATAGAATCACTAGTGTCTCTTAATATAAAACTTCTGCGGCTTCACCTACCTGTATATTGTTATTCATAAGAAACACACTAAGCCCTGCCTCACTATTCATCAAACACCCTTCTTTGATACTCACCATATAGGTATCTGAATATGTTATCAACCAATACCAAAATAAAAAAGCGAATGAAATAGTTGGCATATCTATACTCTAAAGATTGCAAAGTCTCCATAGTTGGAAGATCACTTTGATACGACTGCGTGTTGTGGGCACATTGGTTTCGATAGCGATACACTGAAGTGTCAAAAAACCTGTCGCATACACAATCCATGCTTGCATCTATTCTTCAAAGTAGCATCTTTGTCACCACAATTATTTACATTCTTAAACAAGTTATCGTTTGTCATGATGCAGTCTTTACTAATCTCAGTCAAGTATTGCTCAAATTCTGCATAATGCAAGGAATTACTCTCTACCAAATTCGATTGAGAAAAGACATCCAATGCTGTCTGTTTTGTTTCATCAAATACTTCTTGTCTTACGACATCCGTGATTTCAAAACCAAGATTTAACAATATCCCGACCAAATCCTTATATATGAGATTCTTTTCATCATAGCATGAGCATTCACCAACAGGCTTTCTGGAAAAACGCTCATAACGATATGTATAATCAGAAGTGGCTAAATCCCAAACTATACATTTCAGCTTTTGTTCTTGGAATCCTGTCATTCGCAAAAAGGCACTTTGCAGCAAATATTCGCTTACAGGTATCGCATCAATCCCATCGCCGATGGTTGACAATACTACCAAAGCATCGCTCAGAACATCAGATATGGGCTTAAGTATAAAATTGGAATGCTGACTCATACACGATATCTAATATATAATTTGACAGAAGTCTCTAATCGGGAACGCAAATAACCAATACCTGCTGGAGACTTTTTATGATTTGCGTTGTTCTTAAAAAAAACGATTTTAGCTTGTAAACGTCGTTTTAACGTATCGACATTATTGGCATCTGCCATTATCTCTAATCCTTTGAATAAACTAATATAAATGATTCCAAAGAAGTATACATCCAAATCAATGATGGAGTTGAAACTTTTTGGCAATTCTACTTTTTCGATATTTCGCTTTAGAAGTTCCATCCTTGAAGCATAGTTCTTATCTTGGAATATTGAGCTGAATTGCTTGAATCGAGTAGCAGCAGAATCCAAAACAACGGCATTGATATAATCTTCGTAATATCGTTCCAGCTTTGAAGAACTGACACCTCTTGCTACATTCTCTTTTTTTTCATCCTTATTATACTCTGACAACAGAGACAAGTATCTCACAAAGTCCAACTTCTTAATATCACCTGATAGCTTCACTTCATATTCATCCATAAATTCTGGCTTGAAGAAATCTTTAAGATTAGGAACCAAATAATATAAAGAGGTACGGCTTTCCAATTCATCCAAGGCAACACCTTGTCTATTGATATTCCTGAAAAGTGTAGAATAAAATCTTTGTTGTATACCTGGATTTTCCTTTGGCACCAAATAAGAAAAACCAATGTAGTGCTTTTCGAAGAAATCATCATTCACTCCATAATCCACTACTTTATAATTGCCTGGTTGCAAATTTAAAAGTATGGCTTCCTTCGTTCTTCCATGATTAATAAGCTTAGGATATTGCCAGTCCAAGATATTATCCATTTCCTCATCATGCTCCTCAGGTTCTACAGGAAGGTCATTTTCATTAAGAGTCTCATCCAAATCATCATTCTCATTTGCCATTCTTTCATTTAAGGTATTCTTAAAAACTTCCTTGTCAGGATACAAGCCTAAATATGCAAGGAGTATGCTTGATAGTCTTTGTTGACCATCCAATATCAAATTGGTCCGTTTGTCTTCTACATCTACATAATGTCCGATGGTCAATGTTGGCACAAACTGTTCGTCCTTTATCTGATTGATAAAGTTCTTAACATCCTCCTCTTTCCACACGAAAAGACGCTGGTAATCTGGTAACACGATATTGGATGTTAGCATCAGCTTTATCCAATGCTTCAGTGTATATTCACCATAAAATATTCTATTCTTCATAAATTCACAGGGTTGGTGTTTATTTTATTGTAGCAAGTGCAGCCTTGAAAAAGGCGACTTTCAGAAAATTCATGTCATAATCGATGTTATTTTCATAATGCCGAAGACTATCATCTATTGACATATTTTTAATTTTAACATCATCATATATGCTCGTCAAATATGCTTTATACGCTGGGCTACAACATTTTGCTTTATATTGCTTCTCTATGCTATAAATTCGCATCCAAGTATCCACTTGCTCTTGATACCCTACGCAAGTACATTCCAAATCAAAATCAGAAGGCTTTAAGTCTTTCGTATAAACTCTACCTTTCTTAAATTTTATTGTTACCTGAATTGAATATGATTGATTTGTATATGGATAGAAAGCCTTAACACGTTTTTCTCCTTGCAACAGGATATCTTTTGACTTTTTATACAAAGAATTACAAGCATTACAAACAGGAACTAAATTTTTGAAATTGACAGAAACAAAAGGATAAGTCTGTTTTGCAAGATAATGATCAAAAGCATTCCTCACAGACTCATACTTTGTGACCAAAGATGTATTTCCACAAAAATGACATCTATCATCATCTTGTACTAATAAATCATGATATTCCTTTATCTCCCCAAACATGTTATAAATCGGAGCCAAACATAGACATTTTTCATATAGTTTGGCACAAAATGTGTTTATGTTCTCCAACATGTCCTTTTCAAAATTTTGCGTAAAAAAAGTACTTAGGTATTTATACCTAACTGGTAAAAAACGCCCATCACACAATTCCTCTATTCTATTATTCTCCAATACCGCCTTTCGCAATAATTTCAGATGAAAGCGGTCCAGTTTCTTAGAGTCTAAATACATATTTGAAATCGGATCTAAAATATATTTAGCATTTACATCACGGATAATACCTTTATACTTTGGAATTACCAATCCAACAGAAAAGGTCGAAGCTGGTATTTTCTTTGCTCTTAGCACAACTTCCAACATGATGTAATTGACAAAAGATTGCAATTGTTGGATTTTTGCTTTTGGATATTTGTAAGGGTACAACATAATTACTTCTCCTTTAATTCACTTATAGCTATCAGCTTATCTAAAGACTCGCCGAAACGGCTGTTGATTTTACGGATAGCTTTATCCTTATCTTTCGCTTCATCTTTAATTGCTTGCATTTCTTGATAAGCTCGTTGACCTATCGAATCGGAGTTACCAAAGATTTCTGCGGTCAAGACATTTATTGAAGTTCCATATGTTTTAATACTTCGCTCGGAAGCAGTTTCAGCCTTTGTATGTCCATCCTCATCTTTATATAACACCAATACATGGTGTGGCAAACAATCTGAAATGATGAATGGTGAATGCGAAGTAATCAATACTTCCTTCAAGAAATTACATGTAGGTATGTCATTGCTTGAATGTAAACATCCATTATGTAACGTCTCATTCAACATGCTTATAAAGCGGGAACGCCAATTGGGATTAAAATGGGTTTCCGGCTCATCAAGCAGAATCAGAGAATCACTATCTTTCAGCAATAAACAGATTGCCATCGTATGAATAAACTGGTGTTCACCATCTGAAAATGCCTTCAATAGTATTTCCTTGCAAGTTCCTGACTTAGATATTTTTTTCGAGATAAAGAAATCCAAGAAATGGAATGTATCTTCTTCCGGTCCTGGCAAAGAAAATTTTCCCTCAGTATATATGCCTTGAGAGTCATATATCTCTTTTTCCTTAGCTTCTCCAATCTTATGATAATTCAATTCGTATAATAGTCGAAAAGCCTGAAAGCACTCTATTCCAGATTTGAAATGCGCCTTAAAAGCATCCCTTGTGGCATCATTGACATAGAAATCATAATAGATAACAGCATTCCCATTACTTTCGTCTCGCCATGACATAGTTGAGCAAGATTTGAACTTTCTAAAAAGTGTTTCATACAACACCTTAAAATAAGACACCTTATCTCCAAAGGACGAAACCGAGAAATAATTCTCCCTAAGACACATTCTAAAGCGCGTAATTTTACTGATTCCTGTATTATCTATATTACGAAGACCAGACAATGTTTTGTCTTCTTCAAACAATAGACAACACAGAAGTATCGCTTGACTCATATTGGCATCAACATAAATCAATCCATTTTCAGTTGTTGGAGTTCCCTCTATACCTTTATATGTATATTCCTTAAACTCATCAAGATGGAGCAAACGGCTCTTTATAAAAGGTATACTCAACGTCTCATTTTCGCCAGAGGAATAAGCTACGACATACTTGGGCAGGAATTTCTTGCCTTCTGCCTCCATATGATTTATAGCAGAAGAAGACAGGGAGACTTGAATCTTATCAGAACCATTAACAGATGAAACAAACATCTGCGGTTCCTTGCCAAATTCTTTATCTATCACTACCTTTCTCGCATTGCTAAGTTCAAAGGTAGGTAACGAATTAGGATGCCACAAATATTCCAGATGATAAGATTGTATGGTTCCACCTGTCCTTAGTTTCTCATCATCTGACTGTATATTTTGAGGAAGATGAACAGCCACGCACAATTCTAATTGATAGAATATCTGCGCCAAGGCTTCCAAGACATTAGACTTGCCACAACCATTTAAACCTACCATACAAAAAGGACGGAATTCTTCAAGGTCAAGATTTTGACCATCTTCAAGAAAACGAACCTCAAAATTTGCAGGCAAGCTTCTAAAACTTTCTCCTATTTTAAGACTTATCAGTTTCATTTCTTGCGAAGTTTTACTTTCTTGGTCTTCTTATCATAATATTGCTCAACAACATCTTTTCCAATATAATAATACAAAAGGCTTCTCATTTCATCATAATTAGACAAATTCGAGAATCCTCCTTCATTTATGATAGTTAACAAAGAATCTATATCTGAGCCACTTGTTATTTTTTGTTTTTTTGTAACTGAAAAAGATGCATTTAGAGGATTATTTTCTCTGAAGTATTTTGCCAGCAGTGATTTTCGAAGTTCTTTCAATAATTGAATTTCCTCTTCCATGCATTTTTGAATATCTTTAACCTGATGATAAACCTCCTCAAAGTACATTTGCACCTTGATGCTCGGCAAAGTTATCTTGAGATTTTTGACATCAGACATGTTGATAGCAGACATTACCGCTCCGTGTTTGGAAGACTCTATCTGTCGTTTTACCTTGCGATCATTTTCCAAAGTATAAGCCAAGAAATATGGCTTACATAGTTCTTGATTCAAGGTAATATCAACTAAATGCTTTGTATTAATAGCCAATCCTATATCTTTAGGTACTACTTTTGTACGCCCTACAGTACCCATTATTGAAATAAGCACATCATCACCATGAACCAGATATCTTTTATACTTATCCTTTTCTGCAATAGATAGATAACGAGTTTTTGGAGCTTTCTTTGTCAAATCATCTATTCCATAGACATATATTTGACCTTTGTCTCTAAATTGACTCACATGTAATTGAGTACCAAACGGACCTGACTTTATTTCAGTCGCAATATCAGATATTCTTACTTTATCCCATACATTATTATCAACAAGCTGTGAATAATAACTCTTAAGCAGTTCTGGAATATTTTTCACGACACTTATTTGTCTCTTTTTTATTACAGCATCAAGATAAGACAATACAGAAACTATTGTCCGCTGAACTTCTATCGGCGGATATTCAATCTCTATATTTTTGATGTCCGCTAATGATATATGCTTAATTCCAACACCTTTATATAGCCGTTGCATGATTGTTGGAAAAGCACAGAGATAATAGTAAACATATTCTATATCCACAGATTCTTGCTTTGCTGTCAACAAGCAACAATCTGTTGACATACTAAACATTCCTTTTGCAAAACGCCAGTTAGGATTTCCACCTTTTCCTATAATAAGTCCATGTGTGTTGCATTGAAATGTATCCAAGTATTTTATCTCTTCTCCAGAAGTATAGAATGGATATTGTCCCACCTTCTTTCCTTCATTAGCCTTTAGCTTGGAATTTGTTTGGATATCGAACAGATCATTAATTTTTGCTGATTCCATAATCTACCATTTTATATCATACCATTCAGTTTCTGAAGATCCTCCATAATATTCTTTTCCAAACTCATGATGGCTTTCATCAGCTCACGTGGAGGGCGGAAATCCTCTCGTTCTTCTTCATATATCTTATATTTATCAAAATGAAGTTCTAAAGTGCTTTTATTAACTTCATCTATTGATAAATGAAAATATTGTTTTGTCTTCTCTGTAAGCTTATCTCGATTCTGAAATTTATCCAATGCTGCAGGCAAAGGCTTTTCGGTTAACTTTCTCCGATTGTCATCCAAGCTGTAACCATCAGAAGATAGTTCATAATACCAAATATCATCGGTATGCCAACCTGAACTTCCGTCTTCTACTTTTGTAAATAACAATATGGAAGTTTTAACTCCTGCATAAGGTTTGAAGACCCCAGACGGCAATGATATAACTGCATTCAATCTACAATCTTTCAGTAACTTTTCACGGACGCTTTTTGCTTTCTTTCCTGAAGAAAACAGTACGCCATCAGGAACTATAACCGCAGCACGACCTCCGATCTTTAGCATACTTATGATTCTAATCAAAAATAAAAGTTCCGATTTCTTTCCATACTCTACTAAATCTTCACTCAATTCTTCCATAGAAACAGTTCCCGTGAAAGGTGGATTTGCCATGATCACAGAATACTTTTGATTTTCTTTCTGCGTATAAAACAAAGAAGACAATGTATTCATTCGTTCTATCCGTGGATGAGCTATGCCATGAAGCATAAGATTCATCAATCCAATACGAACCATGGTCTTGTCTATGTCAAATCCAAACAGAAGAGAATTTGAAACTTTTTCTTTTTCACTCTCATTCAAGATAGCATCAGAAGAATTTTGATAACGCCACAAACCATTTTCATCCTTTTTTCTTTTATTAGCTGGAGTATGCTTAGTCAGAACACTTTGCAATGCTCCCAACAAAAAGCCTCCAGTACCACAAGCTGGATCACAAATTGTGTCATTAACATCTGGACTAATTAAATCACAAATGAATTGAATGATATGTCGAGGAGTTCGGAACTGGCCATTCTTTCCAGAAGTAGCGATTTCATTAATCAGATATTCATAGATATCACCTTGTACATCTTGGAAATGCTGCCCTTGTTCCTTGTCTCTTTCTATATCTGAATATATTGAATTTATTATATTGACAGAATCAAACAGCAAGTTTGGCTGAGAGATCTCATTAACCGCATCACTCATATACTGGGCAAAGGGTTCATCTTCTCCATTTAATGTCTTTATAAATGGAAACACCTCATTTTGATAACATTCCAACATATCAGAAGGAGGCAGCGTTGAGAACCTACTCCATAAGCACATTTCGTGACCTTTAAATATGCTTTTTTTCTTAACATTAGTCACATTGTCGTATTCATCGACTTCTTCTAATCGACGGATAAACAACAAATATGATATTTGCTCTATAGCAGTTATTGGATTCGTGATTCCACGACTCCAAAACATGTTCCATAAGCGTTGTACTTTATTTCTTATTTCTTGTGTAAGCATTGTATATTTTCTTTATTCATTTCATATCCAATATTTTTCTTGCAGACATTCGTGTTATGTCGTCAGGAAGAAATGTCATTTGATATAAATCAATGTTGTGAGTTGAAACAAATTTCTTTAGGAAATCCCTAACTTTAGAAGAAATTCTATAACCCATAAATATAGCCTTTATAGGAAAACCTGTTAGAGTTACATAGTGAGAAGTCAACTTGGATTCTGTATAATAAATGAGTCTCGTCTCTTGCTCGTACTCCCAACATTTTGCTTTTGCCAAAAGAGCATTGTCCAAAGTGATAAAGTCATTTAAAATTTTGTGATCTCTATATCTAACAAAAGACAGAGTTGTTACGCTCCTCATTATTGCTGGTATTTCCATAAATGAAGACTTTTCCAATCATTTTTTATCTTTCTTCATCAGACATTATCAGTTTTAGCAAAAGCTGACATAATCTTTGAAAATTGACCTGTAATTCTTTTCACATCTGCCTCTTCAACAATAGAATAAAGCTTTGACAAGAGAGCTTCAAACTCAGGATACTTCACCATAAAACCTGGCGTATATTCAAATTCCAATTTATCTTCCGAATATAGCTTGAAACCAATATTTGAACCAACAAAACCATTTCCTCCAGATATTTCTAGGCTGAGGGAGTCCTTGACATCAACACAACGATATGTATTGTTTCCTGATTTTTCCCATTTCATCTGTTTTAATTCTGTCATCTTTATGATTTTGTCGATAAATGGTGCTATGCTATCAATATACTTTTTCATATTCTATCGCTTTTTAATATCTGATTTTTAATCTTGATATCTATATCTTTTAATGCATTATTAAATCGCATTATTGTTGACATCGTATAGCTTGAACTATACATAGTTTTTACATTGGTTGCCATATCATTAAGATGATCCATCTCTGATACCAATGACAACTGGTAAGCTTTGAGCTCCTTATGAGTATTTGCGATTTCTATTGCCATGTTATTGAGTTCAAACAACTTCATTGCCGCTAATTCATAATGTTCTTTTCTTATATAGTCCAACACCATTTGTGTCAGTCGAAGAGCATCTGTAACCTTATAGAGAGAAATACTATTTTTTATTTGCTTATTATTATCATTCACGGCTTCCCTCACCTGCTTACTAACACTCTTAACCTGATAGATTTGAAAACAAGTAATAGCAAAACATACCAGAGTAGCAACAGAAGCTATAAGAGAGACCCAATCAAACCAATTAGACAATGGCTCGCCACTTTGTTGACAAACACAGGAAAGAGAATCTCTCAACGAAATTGTATCTATAGACATCGTATGTACCATAATTTCAAAAGGGGTATTCACACAATCTTACCAGATTGTTTCATAGCAACCTTAAACTTCCGTGCTACATCATTGGCAAATAGTTCTACAGACTCCTTCGCTACCTCTTTCTCTCTTTCAGTAAGAGATGCGGCATCGACATTCTGTTTGGCACACTCCACCGCAGATTCCTTCGTTTCATCAAAAGTTGACTCACTAATAACATACGGAGGAGTAAACAATTCCTTCAAGAATTCAGCTATAGCCAAATTAGCACGTTGCTGTGCTATTTGCTGTTTTGTATTCATTTGTATAAATCTATGTTAATGACGAAAGGACTGTCGAAGTCCTTTAAAACATCATGTTTTGTATCTTTCTCCGAGAGGATGGCATGTTCGGTTGGTATCTTCCAATCAATACCGAGAGTGTCATCAAGGATGCTGATACCACCATCGGCTTCCGGATGATAGAAGTTATCACACTTGTACTGGAAGACTGCTGTCTCTGAGAGAACGGCGAAACCATGAGCAAAGCCCTTTGGGATGAAGAACTGGACATGGTTGTCTTCTGTCAGTTCTACTGCCACATGCTTGCCATAAGTAGGGGAACCTTTACGAATATCTACTGCTACATCAAGCACTCTACCTTTTACGCAGCGTACCAACTTGCTCTGAGTATAAGGTGGACGCTGGAAGTGCAAGCCTCGCATTACGCCATAGCTGCTCATTGACTCGTTGTCTTGGCAGAAGTGAACACTGTGTCCCAGGATTGGGGCAACCTTTTCTTCAAACTCTCGCTCACTGAAGCTTTCGAAGAAGTAGCCACGAGAGTCGCGGAAGAGGCGTGGCTCTATAATGAGGACGCCTTCTATTTCTGTTTTGATTATATTCATCGTTTTATCTTTTGTTCTTAAAAATAAGAATTTCTAAAATCATCCCGTCCTTCTTTACCATTAAAAAAGCCTCTCTTTCCTCAGGAACGAGAGGATGTAGCTGGCGATGCAATAGCTCTGCCAGAGTTTTGGTATCGTCGGCGGAGCCTGTGCCCACAAGGGGCTGCCGATGAGAGTTTAACGCAATAGAATTGCGAGTGTTTGTCGGCTGGCGCATTCTTTATAACACTCTAAGATATAGGATCTGGAATCTCTTTAATATGCATAATGAGTTCTATCACTTCAATCAAACCAACTATCTGTTCTGTTGATTTTATTTGCATTAAGTCATGCAATAACTGCTTTTTACTAGTCACAGGAATACTTACTTGCTCTGGATAAACCAAAACTTGGCGTATTTCTTTTAACCACAAATTACAAGCAGCATAATTCTCAGCTTGTGAAGCTGTCCTAATTGCACCTATAGTATGGAACAAATAGTAGAACGATAATGGTAATGACTTATTGAGTCCCATCATTTGTGAATAAATATCGGCAACATTCTTCTCCAACAAAGAATTATTACTCAATTGATTCATAAAGGTGGAACGTAAATCAGAGCCTAATAAATGAATGTTACTCTTTTGTTCATCAAAGTATTGTACAAGTCGTTGCTTTTCTTGTCGAAAATCAATAAGTGCATAGATATTCCAACCTATAAGAACTGTTACCAACACACCAAGTATGCCTGTGATTAATCCAAGATAGTCAAAGGACAACTCTATTCGTGGCAAGGAGAAACAGATGGCTAAGATGCTAAGGATAATCGCCAGTATGCTCAATCCTAAATTTCCAAATTTCATAGACATATTATTACAATGTGATTATATTTTTATTTTATATAGTTTCTCTAAATATCTGTCTATCTCTTCTGGTGCCTCCATAGTCAACAACTTATTCGTTTGCAGTCTTGTCAATTTTGGTATACCAAAATCACGAATATAGTTTTTAGATAATGCCATATAGTCACTACCATAAGGTTTGCTATGATGCTGAACATAATACCAAAAAACAGAAGAAGACAATATTTTTTTTAGCAACCTAAGAAGTTCCAAGTCTTTTGATACTAAAGCATATCCATTATAGAAAAGCAACTGTTCATCTTCTGACAAAATAAATACAGGATGCGATGCCATATAAGGGAAGAACAACTTGTATCCCTCAAGTCTTAAAGCTTGTGTTCTGCCATAAGCATACCATGCTGCATATTGCCTATTCCCCTTATCTCTTTTAATGAGAACTTCTTTAAAATCACTTAAATAAGCATATGCTTTCGGATACAAATTCTTCAGTTTTTTTTCATCTATAATCTTAATCAAACTTCCCTTTTTTTGATAAGGAAAGATTAATGGATATATATACTTTTCGATATTTATTTCGTCACTAATGGCATTAGGCTTAATAGCCTTTCGACAAATCGCCTTTTCTACAGAATAATACTTGCCATTCTTTTCTACATAATAATAAGATTCATCTTCTTCTATAGGAGTCAATACAAATACATCATTTCGCAATGTGGCAAAGCCATTTTTTATATCGACAAGGCTTTCTAAAGGAACTCCTGTTCGTTGAATATGCTGTATATTTGTAAGTACAGTGTTGTCATTTACCAAAAGCCAACCTTTTTTCCAATCAAATTCCGCATAGTCAAACTCATTAAAATCCTTTATATTTTTTAATTCAGATGGTAGGCACTTATGATAAGCAAGTTTACCGTTTTCATTTTTTATTATACAAATACATGTATAAGTAGAGCGACCTTTAAAGACTTGTTTGGAACCGAAATCTACGATTTTTAATGCCAACTGCTTTAGAGAGAAAAACCTTCTTACTCCCCTTCCATTTATACTTCGTACAAAATTATTAACAGTAATAATTCCCAAAGTTCCGGCAGGTGCCAAACTCTCTGTCGCTATCTGAAAAAAAGGTATGTAAAGATCTGCCTTTCCGTTATCTGATACTGTCCAACGTCGTAACTTATCACGAGTATCATTTGACAATTTTGAAGAACAGACATAAGGAGGATTACCAACTATCACATCAAAACCATGCTTTTTTTGAAATTCAGGCAAATTCTCCCAATACTTTGTCAAACTATCTCCCACAAAAAGATGGGGGGCTAACTGTCCGATATCCTCACCAACACTCAAAGCATACAATGCCAACAATATTTTAGTACGTTCAATACTATAAGGTTCTATATCAAAGCCATAAAAACACTTAAATAACTTTTCACATGAGATTTTTACTCTTTTCCGAATGTAATCAGTTATTGTTATAAAAAAACCTCCACATCCACAGCAAATATCTGCATAAGATAAATTTGCAAGACTCTTGTCGGACTTGTCTGCCAATACTGTTTCGATTATATATTCTCGTATATACAATGGAGTATAAACAGCACCATTTACTTCTTTAGTCGAAGGTGAAACTACAAACTCAAAGCAATCTATCAAATATTCAATGCCAAAGCTCTCATCTAGTTGGTTTAATATCGACAAAAATTGCAGTAAAACAGGATAATCACTATCTGTATTATAAATAAGATAGTTTAAAATTAAGATATTTTTTTCTACCGTAATTCCATTCCTTTTCAAGTAAGCAGAAACTAACAGCCTATTTATAGCTCGTTCTTCACAAGAATATCTCTTTAAAAAATTTCGAACTATGATATTCATATCTACTCAATAATATAAGGGACATAAGTTGTGAGCCGAGTATAATCCGACAGAACTTTTGTTATTGACAATCGCACTATAATAAGGGTCTAGCACTCTTTTCTGCGCATGCTCTATTATCATTTGATATTCTTCATTTTCTAATATGGAAACTTGTTCACTATATGTCTTTTTATTAAAGAAGTTTTCTATTATAAAATGTATCATCAAAAAAACATCCATTGGAGGATGAGCCAACCGTGGAGAACCGATTATAATCAAATCTCCTTTGTCGCAGTCTTTTATTTTATGTCCACCACTATGGAAATGGTATAATGGATGATGAAAAGTCCCCTCTATACATTCCTCTCTATCTAAATGCCATGAAAACATATGATTCTTATTATCATTTCCTTCACCTCTTAGCAAGAATTCCAACTGATAATGAGAGAATAATCCATCTTTTTCTATATTCTCCAAATTCTCTATATACTTATATGATAAACTTGCTGTCAAAACAGCATCATTCACATAAGGTGAAGTATTCCAGGAATCTGTTTTTAACTTAAAGGCAATATCATCAATTTGAACATTATCTGTCAATTTGCCAGTTTGTCTTATGTTGAGTAAATTTTCTAGAGGATACTTTGACATAATATCATCTGTAAAATGATATTTATCCAATAGCTTTATCAAGCTCATCAAATCTTGCGTCAATAAAGAATTGGATATTCTTCTATTTTTTGCCATAAGCCAAAATTTCTTTTCTTGCAGTAGGTATCAAATATTTTCGAACAGATGGGACTTCTAAAGCATAATCTAGAGAAATGTATTCCTCTTCTTGCCATGGCTTCAATTCTTTTTGCATGAAGACATATCCTTCACTAGGATCCAATGGCAGCAAGGAGCCCTTACAATAGGTCCAAAAATATGAACTAAAATTATTTTTTATAGGAGTTGCTGGCACTAGTTTCAGCCCCAACTTAGAATTCAAGATGGCTACACGTTCAGTAGCATCAAGGCGACGTAGTGACTGTTTTTCAGAAATATCATTCCAAAATGCCATCACGCCATTCCACCACCATCTTTCGTAAGCAGAAGAAAAAAGACCTTTATATTTATATTTTCCGATATGCTCAAGAAACGAACCGAAATCATCACAAGTCTTATCTATTCCAAAGCGTGCTGCAATAAGGTCCTTCCCTACCAACATTCCAACTGAACGTACAACTGTTTCCAATATAATTCTAGAACAGCCGTACACATCTTGATTATATCTAAAAGATGATATTAAATTTTGCAAACGGAAATCTATTGTTTCACCTGCATCCATAACCAACATTTTACAAATATCAAAATCGGTATTCTTTATTGTCTTATAAGCATTCACCAAAGCCTCTATTTGTTTAGAATACTTGCTTAGTTTTTGGCTAAACTCTTCTTTTGTTATTATTTTATCAAATAAGTCTAGACTTGAAAAATCTTGTTTGAATTGATGAATCTTTTGGTCGGAAGATATCAACACAATAGGAGAGTCCTTATGATTCTGTCCAAACGTTCGGATTGTCGATGCATAAGTTGGCGCATCTACCATTCCTGTACCACAAGCTGACAATTCAAAATCCATCACATAAGCATCAAAATCTTCATTTATTTTTGCCAACGTTGAATCAAATTCGCCAGCATCAGACGTTTCAACATCAAAGCCATATTTCTCTAAATCTAACTTCAAAGAGTCTGTACCTTGATCATCTATATATAAAATCTTCATTTCCTTTATTTTTTCGATGTCTAACAATAAATGTTCTCTAAATCTTTTGCACTAGCCTTTGGTATTTCTACCCTTATACAAGTTGAGTAGTTATTTTTGGCTGATACAACAAAAACTCTTCCTTTATAGCTAGAAACAATATCTCTAACAATTGAGAGCCCCAACCCCGTGCCTGTAACTTCAGAGCTAAAGTCTAGTTTATCTAATGTGTCACTACCCGTTGTTGTATAAAACTCTTCAAAAATTCTATTTTCAATTTCTTTTGGAATACCGTCTCCATTGTCTGAGAATTCTAAATATATCATATTATCAGCAGACTCACCACATTCTATACATATTGCTCCTTTTGTCTTTGCCCTCTTTATTGCTTTCTTAGAATTCGTATAGAAATTAAATAAAATTGAAGACCATTCTGAAGGGTGCATTGGCTTAGTGTACAAGTTATAACCATTAAAAATCATCTTTGGAGCTTGATAGCCTTGCCGTTCCATATCAGTATTAATTGAGTCTAAAAAAGGTTTTACAACCTCGCGCATCTCCAAAGGACGCAATGTACGGACAACATTTGCCGAAATAACATGGTCGAAGTAAGAAATATAAGTTTTCAGTGAAGCAAAATTTTTGTTTAACAAAGAAATTCTATTCTTTGCTTCGTTATCGAGTTGAGCCTCCATCAAACTACTTAAATCACTTTCAATATTGGTAAAATGATTTTTGATTTCATGTACGAACTGTCCCACCGTCAAACCTACGCTTCCTAAGATTCGGAGCATTGACTTTTCACGCAAAGATTTTGCCTGCGCTATTTTCTGTAATTTTTTTACTTCATCAAATTCCTCCTTTAATTTTTTTATTTTCTTTCTGCGCTTAGCTTTTGCTTCTATCGTTTCTTGCCCAGACTCAAAATCCTTGTCTAGTTCTGAAATTGTAAAAGCTATATTTTTAACTCGGACATTTATTTCTTCCCATTGTCCATCATCTTGTTGCTTTTGTCCTGACACAATTTTAAGATTTCTCTGCTCTGCTATCTTTATCACAGCAGACACCAATGATCTATATATAAAATTCTGCAGTTCTACAAAAGCTTCATTATTCAAAAGCCCTTCTCTACTAGAAGTTTCCTCAAAATCGCCACTTTCATCACTAATTTCTACATACCCAAAGAAATTTTGATTTGTATGAGTTGGCAGAATAGAGCGTCTACGTGTAGATTTATCCAATGACAACCAATCATCTCCCCATTCTCCATAAGGCAATACACGGAAACCATTTCTATATAATTTTATTCCACTGTTTTTAAGAGAATATTTTTTTATTATAGACATTTGCCCTCGCGGAATCAATTTTGAATCATAGATAAAATAATAAATCCTATATTTGACATTACGAATGTTCTTAAAAGGCATATTCGGCATATCTACATCCAAACCTATCTCTGAACTATAATCAAATTTCAATTTAGTACTATGTATAGTAAAAGTTCCATTATAGTTGGAATCTACCTTTCCTTCTATAAGGGCTAAAGCGTGCTGAAAAATATCTAATTTTTGATCCAAGATTTCCTTACGTACACTATTATTATTCTGATAGAAATAAACATTCATTCCTGGGTCTAAACTTTCTTCATCATAGTTATGCTTTTGGGGTAACATAATATCACTTATATATTGATAGATTCGTGATATAGCAGCCTCAGACCATCTATCCCTCAAATTCTTTATCACTAAGACTGTGCCCGAAAAGCCTCTTGCAGGAATTTGCTTTATTTCATTTGAGACAAACCCTAAATCTACATTACTAGAATAAGCATCCCAATCTATATCCAACTGATAACCATTTTGAGAATTGGCAACATAAGTTCTTATTGTAAGGTTATGTCCTAATCTTTGCACAGAAAAACGACCTATTCCTTTTTTTCCAGCTCTTCTTCTATGATACTTTACAGAAACAGGATTCTGTATTTTTTCTGTAGAAGAAATACGCATAAAGCCATCTCGTAGCTGTTCCGCAGACATACCTGAGCCATTATCTTCAATAATTAAAGTTCCACCTATTTTTTCTGTATTCTCAAATGTTAATTTTACATCTGTAGCATCAGCATCATAACCATTTTTCACCAATTCGGACACAGCTGTTTCTTGACGAGCAACCAATTCATTACCCAACTTATCTATAAGTCCCGCATCTACAGAAAAGCGAATATGACTTTGGTCAAACTCTGCTAATTGGGTAGATAGCTTCAAAACTCTAACATAATCTATCTTTGGCAAAGAAAGAACTTCTTTAAGTTCCTCCCTTAAGATGTCTTCTTTATTATCCATAAGTATATAAATTATAGAACTCTACCTATGCAAGCATCCTATCCATAAGGAAAACTACTTCATTCCAAGTATTTACAGAAGTAATAGAGCTTTTAAAAAGAGTATCTAGACTTTCAAATAATTTTCATTTATTATACCTTGAGGCTTCAAGGCTTTACCAAAAATGTATTTTTTGTTCCCCATTGCAGTATCGCTCTGCGCTTGTCGCCACTCGAATGGGGAAAATGTATTTATTAACCTATACTTGGCTTATGGCTAAACATTTCTATCGTTTCTCCAAATTCTGCCAATACTTTACCAAGATTGGGATTGTCATTTCTGATGATTACAGAAGCAACATTGTCTATTCCATACTCATCTAACAAAGTAGATGTCACCATTGTAAAACGATTACGATATTTATATGTATCGAACCAATTCTTGAATAACCGGCCTCTCATCAATTGCTTGCCGTCACTTGTAGAGCATAGAAACAACATGGTCGCCTTATTGGCATTGAAGAATTCCTCGACAATGGCTATGACTGTAGCTTTGACCTTTTTATCACGAGGTGATTTCACACCGTTGAGATTACCAATGATAAATTCGTAGGACTCATCGGATTGAATCAAATCATCAGGCATAAAACCGATTGAAAACTCAGCTCCTGAATCTGCGATAAAAGTATATGCACCTTCTTGCGTATCTTCTTTCACTGCATATGGTGCACAACTATTAATCTTGACTAAATCTAATTTTTTCATTCTTACAACACACAAAATGATTCTGCTTCCTTACCGGTTCTGCGGCGATAGTCATCACGCATTCGCTTTTCCATTTGTGCTATGTATTCTGCCTTTCGCTCCCTAGAAGCCTTGAAGCGACGCATAAAATCTGCTTTTTTTTCTTCTATGTTCATAACGTAATCTCCTTATTAATTATTGTATTGTTTCGACTCCCCTGTCCCCCTCTTGCGAAGAGGGGGTCCTTACCTATACCCAAGCCCTAAATCCCTACCATAGGGATTAGGGATGCAACCGCCCTCCGGTGCTCGGAACCGCTGCGCTCTAAGGTTAGCGGGGCAAAGCGGTCTTCGCCATATTATGCGGGATGGGGACTGCTTGCTATTACTCCGGTAAAGGAGAAATCACTCCGACAGATACTTAACTATCCAAGGCTTCAACTCAGGAATGTCTACTTCTATCGTTGTCCATAGACTTTCGGGGTCTATGGTATAATAGATCTCTAACTTTTTCTCTCATAAATCAAGAATTTATCTTGGTTGGCTGTTTCTTGAGCAAAAGGGAGGAGACGATTAGCCTCTACTATATCCACCTTGCGATGAAGCAAGTCTTCCAAATTCAACATAATACCTGCTATTTTCATCAGAGAAATTCGATTATGCTGACGATCATACTCTACAAGAATGTCTATGTCACTATCAGTAGTTTCTTCTCCTCGTGAGCATGAACCAAAGAGCCAAGCCTTTGTTATTGGCTGGCTACCAAAGAAATCTTGTATCTTTGGAATCATATTTTGTACATTCTTACTAATCATAACAGCGTAATTTTATTGGTTTAAATGAAGTTTATACATCATTTCTCTGTTCACTGTGCAAATATAAGGGTTTTCTGTGAAACTACCAAATTTTTAGAGGTGTTTTTGATTCGGGAACTTATCTCACGGAGTTTAGGAGTTTTTTTCGAAAATCACCCCGTCCTTATTTTTTAATAAAGCGAGCTGTACTCGGCAATTTGAAAGCAAGCTTTCATTGCACTCATTTGCATCGCTTTTTCCCCTTAAAGAGGGCTCCACCTCTTGCTACTGGGCTTGCGGTGGGGATTAGGGGGTGACGACTTCTAGCAAATCTCGACTTATTGTAAGCGTGGCACCACTGATGTACTTGATTTCGCTGCCGATGATGGCTTTCTTGCCATTATAGCTCTGTACGTAGGCTTCCACACCTTTCATGCTGCCTGCCACTACCCGTACTTTGATACCTTTCTTCAAAGGTACAGGGGCGGCAGTGACAGGCTCATCGTCATTCTCTACAAAATTCCGATAGTTAGCAATAACCTGGTCGGGAATTTGGTAGATTTTCCTTTGACCTGGCATCGTCAGCATCCTATACACATCCGAACGGAAGCGAATCTTATCAAGTTGTGACGGAGAAACGTTACAAAAGATGAAAGTGGAAAGAAACAGTTTTTCTTTCACTTTACGCTTGAGGCTACGCTTATCAATATAAACCTCTTTTACCTTGGGAATCCAGTAATCAAACCAAACATGATCGTAATTAAGATGAATCCGTATAGAATCAGCTATTCTCGTTTCACAATTCACTCTCACTACAGCCACATACCATCCTGCATCAGCAGGTTTTTCAAGCCCTTCATTAGGCTTTTCCGGAACCGTTTTCTTAGCGTTTTCTTCACTTTTTGCCACGGCTTCGCCGTCGTCCCCTGCAATAGTGGACGTAACCTGTGATTGTATATTTGTCTCTTTCATCATACGAATCAAGTTCGTTTTTTGATGTCGTTCATCTGAATCTCGATATAAGAGACACAGAAACTCTTTGCAAAATTACGAAAAAGGTTGGAAACTAGCAAATTATGCGTGTTAAAAAATTAATATCATTCTACGAAATTCAACATTTTTTCAGAGTTCATTTCGTACTCAATCACCTAAGTTATTGATAGAAAGAAAGTTTTCGGAGTTTTTGTGTCTTTTATGTAAAGATTCAGAAAAATTGGTTCATTTTGGTTCATTTAACAAAATTCATTTTTTGTACTTTTATGTGTGTTACAGGACTAGGGCGTGTGGAGCTTACTTGCGAAAGTTCAGTAGATAAAAAAAAGAGATGAAGCAAAATCTACGTTGCTTCATCTCTTTTTATAATCTATTATTCTGTATCTTACTGCATATCGTAAACCACCTGCATGAGTTTCTTGCCCAACTCATCAGCCTGCTCCATGGTAGAAGCCTCGCTATATACACGGATGATAGGCTCGGTATTACTCTTGCGGAGGTGAACCCACTTGTCAGGGAAATCGAGCTTGACGCCATCGATATCTGTTACGGTGACATCCTTCTCCTTACCATACATCTCCTTTACCTTGACGAGGATCGCATCTACATCGGTAGATGGAGTGAGGTCGATGCGGTTCTTGGCGATGAAATAGTTAGGGAAGCTGGCACGGAGTTCGCTCACCTTGCAGCCTTTGTGAGCCAGACTGCTCAGGAAGAGGGCAATACCAACAAGGGCATCACGACCATAATGGCTCTCTGGATAGATGACTCCACCATTGCCTTCACCACCGATGACTGCGTGAACATCCTTCATCTTGGTAGTAACATTCACCTCGCCTACAGCAGCTGCGGTGTACTTGCCACCATGCTTCTCGGTAACATCACGAAGGGCACGGGTAGATGAAAGGTTGCTGACTGTATTGCCAGGAGTCTTACCCAATACGTAATCAGCTACGCTGACCAGGGTATACTCCTCGCCAAACATCTTGCCATCTTCGCAGATGAAAGCCAGACGGTCAACATCCGGGTCAACAACGATACCCATATCGTAACTACCCTTCTTCAACTCATCCATGATACCACCGAGGTTCTTCTCCAATGGCTCCGGATTATGAGCGAAGTCGCCTGTAGGCTCACCATTGAGGAAAGTATATGCTACCCCGAGCGCATCGAGCAACTCAGGAAGAATAACGCCACCAACAGAGTTGATGGAATCTACACAAACCTTGAAATGAGCATTTCTGATAGCCTCTACATCAACGAGTTTCAAAGCAAGAACTGAGTCGATATGGCGCTTGTTGAATGTATTGTCTTCTGTATATTTACCAAGATGATCCACATCCGCATATTCGAAGTCTTCCTTCTCAGCGATGCCCAGCACCTCGTTACCATTAGCTGCAGTAAGGAACTCACCCTTCTCGTTGAGGAGTTTGAGGGCATTCCACTGGCGTGGGTTGTGAGAAGCAGTGATGATGATACCGCCGGCTGCACCACTCATGGTAACAGCAAGTTCGGTGGTAGGAGTAGTAGCCAGACCGATGTTCAACACATCATAGCCCATACCCATGAGGGTTCCACAAACCACATTCTTTACCATCTCGCCAGAGATGCGTGCATCACGGCCTACAACGATGGTATTACTCTCTGAAGCACCGCTACGGCGAATGAAGGTAGCGTATGCAGAAGTGAACTTTACGATATCGAGCGGATTCAATGTATCGCCCGCTGGACCGCCGATAGTACCGCGGATACCAGAAATTGACTTAATCAGTGTCATAAATATATCTTTTTCTGTTAATATTTATCTTCCTCTCTGCAGGGTCATATCGTAAACACATGCCTGTACACTGCCCGATGCCGATGTGGTACCATAAGAGTGAGGTACGAGCAGACGGACATGAGCGATGCGGTCATCATCAGTCTTTGGTCTGCCTATCTTAACCCATGAGAACGGGATGAGCCAACCGCTAGGTACGGTAGAACTTAAACCAGAATAGCTGGAATTATAGGTAATAGCCATCAGACTGGCTTTAGGATCAACGAAAGAACCGGTGAAAGTACCGGAAGTATTGGTAACGCTCATCTTATCTATATAATAGGAATAAGCAGGAACTTTGTTTGAAAGCGTGAGACACTTATTGCTCATTTCAGCAGCATACGAAAGGTTATACTCATCAAAACGGACCAGCACATCTGCCGTTTCGCCCTTTTTGATATAGTCGCCACATCCCTGGTCAATCACCTGCATATAGATACCGTTACTGTTGAAAAGTACCCATTCGTTGTTGTTCTTTGCTGTATCTGTCAACCTTTGATTATTATTCCAACGTCTGGTGAACTCATCCTCAGAGATGACCTTAATATTTTCCTTACGCAAGAAGGAGCTGATAGAATCGAGCTCTCTGTCACGCATGTCCTTATAAGTCTCACTATCATTGCATGCGGCAAATGAGAAAACAGCCGCGAAAGCAATCATTGCAAACAAAAATTTCTTCATTCTTCTTTTTAAAATCTGATTTATTGGGCAAAGGTACAAAAAAGATAAGACAACACCGAGAGGAA
>ERZ791632.20-NODE-20-length-73555-cov-28.9806_pt1 | contig 73555 bp, 60 predicted proteins | sample MGYA00510263_ERZ791632 | MGnify/ENA primary metagenome ERZ791632 (study PRJEB30046, sample SAMN00715181) | human gut metagenome | study: EMG produced TPA metagenomics assembly of the A metagenome-wide association study of gut microbiota in type 2... | reverse complement strand
TCTCTGCAGTAGTAAACAGCAAATCCACATTCTTATATTGATACTGCGCCAGTCGAATCTCATTATTCACCTTCTCGCGCCAAACTCCGCTGCAACATTGCGACACACCAATCACCACCTTCTTCCGGGTGCAAGAACCTAGAAGAAGAATCAGACAAAATAGTATAGTTAAGTTTTTATAAAGTCTTTTCATCAATAGTTGTATTTATTATGAGCGCAAAAATACTAATTCTTTTTGAAACGACCATCGTTTTATCAGAAAAAAGAGCCACAACCCGAACATATCCAAGTTGTGACTCAATACTATTAACACTAATATCAACTATTTATTATATCATATTTATATTTTACAAACCAAGTTTGTAAACCTTCACATTTTTGAACTCAGCATTGCCATCCTTGGAGTAGAGCTTCACATTCTCGTATGGAGCTACAGGGAACACGAGGTTGGTCATGGCGATGCGACCGCCATCAACGAAGAGCTCAACAGATGACTTATCTACGAAGATATCTACATGATAGGTCTTCTTGCCATCCTCGCAAAGACTCAATGGAGCCCAGGTAGCGAGAGCGAAATCATTCTTGTAGTTGATGGAATTGGCTATGCGGGCAGGCTCCTTGCCTTCTGCAGCACGCTGCTTGTCCCAAGCCAACTCGATATCATGAGGAACCGCCTGCTTGCCGAAATCGGTCAAACCACTCTCGGTTCTATCCATCACAACCTTTCCCTGCTTCATATCGAAATAAATCAGAGTGCGCTCACGCTTGTTGTTTGAAATCTCAATACCAGCAATGCCGTTGGCATTAGGAGTTACATCAGCCTCAATTTCGAAAGCACCATTCATATTGGCTGCAACACCCTTCAAATCCTTAGCATCGGCAACAGAAGCATCTGCCAATTCCTTGGTATCCTTTCTCAAAGCATAAACTTCAGGAGCTACATTTTCAGAAACATAATACTTGCCATCCTTCTCGTAAAGCTTCAACTCTCGAGGCAAACCATTGGCACCACGGTTCTGCTTGAACGGAGTAAGGTTGGCATACTGCCAGTTGCTCATCCAGGTGATACCCAATACTCGGTCGCCTGTGTTTGAGAAGGTAACGGTAGCATAGTGATCCTTACCCCAATCGAGCCACTTTACTTCGTTGGCATCAGGACAAGTAAACTTCTTGCCATCGAAATCGCCTACGAAATACTCGGTAGCACTGCCACCAAACCAGCAGCCTGGGTTGATATTCATTGTCATCACCCACTTCATCTTCTTCTTATCACCATTTACAGGCAACTGGAAGAAGTCTGGGCACTCATACTGACATGGCTGCTGACCCAATCCCTTACCGAAGGCACTCACGTAAGTCCATTTCTTGAGATTCTTAGACTTGTAGAAGCGGGTCTCCTTATCAGCAGAAACAATCATATACCAGCATTTTCCCTTCTCATACCAGAACACCTTAGGGTCACGGAAATCCTTCAAGCCATCGAATGGAGTCAACACAGGGTTGCCCTCGTACTTGGTAAAGGTACGACCATTATCGTTACTGTAGGCGATGCACTGTACTTCATCGTGGTTCACACTGTTGTTGGTATAGATAGCGATGATGGCATTCTTGCCAAAACCTGCCGTATTCTTCTTATCCACAACCGAACTACCAGAGAAGATATGACCTACAGGGTCGCGGGCGATGGCTGGGTCGAGATGCTCCCAATGAACCAGGTCCTTGCTCACAGCATGTCCCCAGTGCATATTGCCCCACTTACTTCCGTATGGGTTATACTGGAAATAGAGATGATACTCTCCATCCTTATATACCATACCGTTAGGGTCGTTCATCCAACCATAGAGCGGAGTGAAGTGATAAGATGGGCGATAGTAATCGGTATTGGTGGTGTCGAATGTATCGCTGAGCTTGAGCAAGTTGAGTGCCAAAGCATCCTTCTTCAGACCAAGAATCTTGACTGTAGCAGTCTTACCCTTGCCCAAAGCAAAAGGCACATAGTAATCAGAACCATTCTGAGCCAGGCGAACGTCCATCCAGGTATCATCCTTAGAACCTGTATCGAGCAAAACCTGGGCCTCATCCTTCTCTTCCTGGATAGGGAGAAGAAGATACTTGGTAGGATTCTCCACCTTGATGATAGTAGTATCACCCTTGTGTTCGATATTCATCTTCTGTGCAAAAGCAGAAGTGGTAGCTGATGCCATCAACATGAGGCAGGCAGCCTTCATCATATTGTTTGTTTTCATTGTTTAATTATTGTTTAGTTCGACTTATGATTGATAGATTTGCACTATAAATGCAAAGTTGTTATTCTAAAAACGTTGTATTTTTCTTATATTATCGACAGCCCTATACCTTATTATATATATAGGAGCTGCCGATGGTGTTAATTGAAGATTTAGCGCGATTAAAACTTCAAAGAAGCTGTAAACTCTATTGTGAATGGACGGAGATAGCTACCCGTCATTATCTGGTTCTTGATTCCCTTGGCCTCATCCTTGGTAATCAGCTCGGCACCTGCGATACTACCCTTGGCACCAGTCTGGTTGAGGAAGTTGACTACGGTGCAGCCGAGAGCCAAGCGCTTGGTTGCCTGCCAGTTCAAGCCTCCGAAAGTCTCCCAGTGACCGTTGAAGTAATATGCCTCGTTGATGTTGGCGTAGGTCTTGCTGAAGTAACGGAAACTGGTCCAGAGCTTAATGTCCTTGGTAATCATGTAGCTAGGATCTAACTCGATGAGAATCTGAGGAATCTCGGCTACGATATTACCTGTGGCATTGATGTTGCCAACATAGCCATCGCTGAAGGTGATGCTGGTTTCATACTTCTTGTAAGTTGGCTTCTGATAAGTGAAGAGGAAGTGGAAATCGAATCCCTTGAATGGATGAGCCACAGCGTCGGTTGTCCATCCCCATGTCTGGATATCGTAAGTCAAAGGAGCTGCCTTGATCTCACTGCCATGCTGCAGATTCAGAGTTGAGTTGTTGTTGGTCTTTGAGATGTAAGAGAACAACGATGTCAAACTCAGCCAAGAGTTGTTGTAGTAGATACCTGCACGACCGAGTGGCACAGAAATCTTACCTGTATTTGGCAATGTAGCTGGAGCAAAAGCCTCGAACTTAGGATGCTGCACAATGTAAGTGAAATCGCCCGTGAAGCCGAAGTTATCGGTCAACTTATAAGTTGCTGCTACAGAGAAATCGTAGTTCAACCAGTTGTAGCTCAAGTTTACTGGAGTAATCTTGGTTCCATCTGCTGCTGTTGCACCGAGATGGTAATCAGCAAAACGACCTACAAAATCACCCTGCGCATTCTTCACTGCAGCGTTTTCACCCTTCAGCTTCTGCCACTCCAAACGTGCACCATAGTAGAGGTTCAACTTATTGGTCACGTCCCAATCGTGGGTGAAGTAGAGAGCCAGTTTGTTTTCGCTTCCCTTGTAATACTCAGAGGCGTTCTTGTTGAAATCGTAGAAATAGCTGTTGCGCTGGTTAGCATCCCAGACACGCAACGCATAACTGCCATCAGATGGAACGCTCTGATCATACATGGTTGTATTTGAGCAATAATCAATATGGTAGAACCACTCGTTCACGCCAAGGCGGAAGGTGGAAGTTCTGAATTTCTTGCTGAGTTCGGTGGTGAAGAGAGCCTCATCGATGGTTCCGGAATTGAGGCAAGACATACGGGTCTGCACATACTGACCATCATAAGACTTGGTTTGTCCATCGATATCACGATACATATAATTATATACGCCCTTATTGGCATCGCTCTTCAAATCGATGATAGACATTGGTGACTGGTAAACCATCGCACCACGTGAGTGATCGTACTTCAAGGTAGCCTTCCAGTTCAAACCGTTGTCAAAACGGTAGTTGTTCATCAGGGTTACCTCGCTTGTCTTGTTCAGACAGGCATCATAGAGAGAAGTCTGCTTCAACTCACCAGTACGCATATCACGATAGGTCATATCATTATCTACAGGAAGATAAGAGGTGGTACCGAGCTTGAAGTCACCATACTCCTTCACGCTTCCATCACCTACATAAATGAATGGAGCACTCTGGGTAGCATAGTTATATACATTATGGCTGTTGGCATACTTATACATAGCGGTAAATTCACCACGGTTGCCGTTATACTTTTTGGTGAGGAGCGCCTTATAAATCTGAGTACGGTCCTGATAAGGAGTTGACTTGATTTTGAAGGTTCCCGGGTCGAAATCCTGATACATATTAAAGCTGTAGTACCAGTCCTTACCCAAATCACCATTCATATTCAAAGAGAATTCCTGCAAACCGAAATGATTGCTCTTATAATTCAGAGTACCATTGAAACCTTTCTGTCCCTTCTGGGTGAAAGAATTCACAGCATAACCGATATTACCTGTAGTGATAGCTGTTTCAGCAATCTTGAGCAAACCCTGATGGCTCAAACTTGCATCACCACGCCAAATCGTGTTGACAGAATGAGGATTGGTTGCATAAGTAACAGGCAAACCATTTTCCAACACATTGACATCGGCTGATGGAAGACCAATCTGAATCTCACGAGGACCATTCGCACTGGCTGCATTCAACATCACATTACGATTACCTTCCTCCTTAGAGTTGGTATTGTCGTCTTGTGCTAAAACTGAAGAGACATGAAGTAATGAAAGCGCAAGCACCATGGCTGCTGACTTTCTCATAGAATAGGTATTCATAACCTTAATGTTTTAATTGTTAGCGTTATTGTTTTGATTTCTGCTGCAAAATTATATAAAGGTCTAAACACATACTTAAAATATCCTTTCATCTGATATAACTTTCCGTTCATTGCAACAAAATTAATAGCCAATGAACGTTTTTTATCAGCAAAAGAAGCACCTGAAGCATCTAATAAGCAAAATTTTCTAAAAGATTTGTTTCAAAAAAGAATAAAACAGTATCTTTGCATCAGATTGAGATAAGTCGGATTACAACAAGACGATGGAAGAACGCAAGATCATACATATCGACATGGATGCCTTCTTTGCTGCGGTAGAGCAAAGAGACAATCCGGAACTTCGGGGCAAACCGGTAGCGGTTGGCTTCGACGGACCACGTGGTGTGGTTTCTACAGCCAGCTATGAGGCAAGGAAGTATGGCGTTCACTCGGCGCAATCCATCGCTCAAGCCAAGCAGCGCTGCCCTAACCTCATCATCGTGCCCTGCCGGCATGATTATTATGCTAAAATATCCCATCAGATACATCAGATATTCCAGGAATATACCGACCTCATCGAACCCATCTCCATTGATGAAGCCTTTCTTGATGTAACACAGAATAAGAAAGGGATAGAACTGGCGGTGGATATCGCCAAAGAAATCAAAACCCGTATCAAGGAAGCAACCGGACTCACCGCCTCGGCTGGCATCAGCTACTGCAAGTTTCTCGCCAAAGTGGCTTCTGATTACCGTAAACCTGATGGAATTTGCACCATCCATCCAGACAAAGCGCTCGATTTCATCGCCCAGCTACCTGTAGAGGATTTTTGGGGCGTAGGCAAGAAAACCTTGCAAAAGATGCACTTTATGGGTATCTTCAACGGAGCTGACCTACGGAAAGTATCCGAGGAACATCTGGTTGAAGTGTTCGGAAAAGCCGGTCATATCTTCTATGACTTTGCCCGTGGGATAGACAACAGACCTGTTATCACAAGCAGAGTGAGGAAGTCTGTGGGATGCGAACAGACTTTTCTGGAAGATATCTATAAAAAAACGGCAGTCATCATAGAACTCTATCATTCAGTACTTGAACTCCAGGAGCGGATTTCCAAGAGTGGGTTTGAGGGCAGGACATTAACATTAAAGGTGAAGTTTTCCGACTTCACCCAGATTACCCGCAGCATTTCACAAGAGAAAATCCTGAAGAAAAAAGGAGAAATACTCCCACTTGCCAAGCGATTGCTCCAACAAGTGGATTACTCCGCCAGCCGCCCTATCCGCCTTCTCGGCTTGTCTGTAAGCAATGCTACTTCAGAAGAAGCAAGGAAAGAGGACAGGGAAAACAGCAGCCAAGGACCAGAATACCGGGAACTGGAATTGGAGTTTGAGGATTGGGAATAAAGACTTTAGTTATTCCCTACTTCTCCTGGCAACATACCATATTCTTCCTTAAAGCACTTCGTAAAGTAAGAAGGTGCAGAAAAACCGACTTCATAGGCAACCTCTGAAACACTCATACTGCGGCTTTCAAGTAGTCGTTTAGCTTTGGCAAGACGAGCCTTTCGAAGCAAATCTACTACAGAAGAACCCGTCATCGCTTTCACCTTGCGATAGAGCTGCACACGACTCAAGCCGATTCCTTTACCAATATCCTCTACGCCAAACTCACTGTCAGAAAGATTCTTCTGGATAATAGCATGAAGCTGATTGAGGAACTGCTTGTCTCTATCTTCCAACTGGTTCATAGCTACTTCCTGTTCTGCTGTTTGAGAAGTCTGATTGAAAATATTCTCAAAATGAGTCTTCAGCAACCTTCGCTGCTTGAGAAGATTTTCTATACGGGACAAAAGAACCTTGCTATGGAATGGTTTGGTAATGTAAGAATCAGCACCATACTCATAACCTTGGGCACGATGCTCATCCAGATTTTTAGCAGTGAGCACAATGACAGGAATATGAGAAGTGATGGTCTGGGTCTTCAACTGCCTTGTAAATTCCAAACCATTCATCACAGGCATCATGACATCACAGATTACCAAATCAGGAACTTCCTTCCGGGCGATTTCCAAACCTTCCTTACCATCGGAAGCCTCAAAGATATAAAACTTATCCTGCAAAAGCGTGCGAATATATTGACGAATGTCATTATTATCATCAATCACCAATAAAGAAGGTTTATTTCCTTGCTCATCCAACAACTTCTGGAGTTTTCCATTTTGTTTATTTCCATCGTCGATATACTGCAGATCAGACTCATTAATCGCCATTTTACCTACTGATAATGAAGTACTTTCAGAGTTATCCACAATTTCCTCATCATTGTGGATAACCTGTGCATCACCTATCTGTTTACAAGGAATAACTACTATAAAATTGCTACCCTGATCCGTTTTGCTCTCCACCCAAGCCTTGCCATGATGTAACTCCACAAACGACTTGACAAGGGCCAATCCGATACCCGTTCCACTGGCAGCACCTTTGGCCTGAAAGAAACGTTCAAACACCTTTTCAGCTTCTTCATGAGAAATTCCCATGCCCGTATCACACACATCGATACGGAAGAAATCCTTATAAGAATTGATTGTCTCGGCAGATAAACCTTTAACCTGATGGGGATCAACCATTTTTAAAGATACAAAAATATCGCCTCCAGCAGGAGTATATTTCAAGGCATTGCTTAAGAGATTGAATACTACACGAGCAATTTTCTCTTTATCAGCCACTATCTTTCCCTGTCTCTTAAATTCTTCAACATCCAGATGAAGCGTGATATGCTTGCGTTCAGCTGCCAGATGGAAATCACTTGTCCAAAGTGTCAACGCCTTTACAATGTCAAATCGACAAAGTAGCAAATCCATCTTTCCATTCTGAATCTTACGGAAATCAAGAATACTTCCTACTAACTGCTGAAGTGCCAAGGCATTACGCTGTACCATCTTCAGCAAATCTCTTGCTTTCCCCTTGATACTATTATCCTCCAAAAGCATCTCTACCGGATCTGCTATCAAAGTAAGCGGCGTGCGAAGTTCATGACTGATGTTGGTAAAGAATACCAAGCGGGAATTAGTTAATTCCATAACTTCATCATTCAAGCGCTTTAGCTCATCATTTTTCTGTCCCAATTCGCCATTAACCCTTTTCAGTTCATCGTTCGTATTTGCCAGTTTTTCGTTCAACTTTACTTTAACAACATAACCTCTGAATATCAGCGCTGCACCAGCAATACAGATAAAAAGGAACAGACATAAGCCTATCAGCATGACTTGCTGAGAATTATAATCAGCAAGATACTGATCGACTTGCTTATGCAAAGTTTTCAGATTCCGAGCTTGACGCTCAGCATCTCTTGCTTCCATCAAAGTAAGCTCTGCATTAGCCTTGGTGATGATGGAAGTACTCAAGAAATTATCGCGTTTGTAAGGTTGATGCTTTAATATCTTCATTGCTAAGGCAATAACCTCATCGCCCTTAGTAGGATAAAGATAGGAAGCATCAAACACTCCATCACGCACGAGTTCCAGCCCCCCACCCTCGGTTGCCATACCATCCACACCGGTATATTTATAATTGCGGTTTACGCCCATCTGCTTAGCAGCCACGTATGCACCCCAAGCCAAGCGGTCGTTATGAGCAAAGACGAAATCAAAATCCTGCGTCTTTTTCAGTATTTTCTTCATTGCACGAATACCGCTTTCCTCCTTCCAATCTCCACCGGCAGAAGCTACTACTTGAATATCCGGATAGGATTTAAGCGCATCCATAAAACCACGATGACGCTCCAAAGCTGGTGAAGACCCTTCAAGTCCGCGAATCTCAACAACACGTCCCTTACCCTGCAATTGCTGAGCTATATATTTGCCCATAGAGTTACCTATCTTATAATTGTCACAACCTATGAAAGCAGTATATTTATCAGTATTGGACATACGGTCATACAAAATCACAGGGATTCCCTTGTCATAGGCACGCTCAACAGCCTTGGAAATGGCACTCATCTGATTAGGAGAAATAATCAGCAAATCTACACCTTCATCTACAAACTGGTTGACCTGCTTGTTCTGCAACACATTATCATCATTCGAAGAAGCAAGTTTCACAATAATAGAATCATTGAGATATTCTCCCATCTTCAACTCATCATTGAGTTTATCGCGCCAAATATCCTCAGAGCATTGGGATACTCCGATGACATATTTCTTTGGATGCTTCACACAACCTACTGTGAGTAAAGACCCAACAATTCCGAATAACACGAATATTATAAGATGAGAAAGTCTGGAATTTAAACACTTCATATACATCGAAAATTAAAATAATGATATTGCCCCGCTTGCCCTCAAAAGGCATTTTATAAAAGCAGGAACACAAAAACGTGACAAAAATACGAATATTTTTCGAAACTTCAAACAAGAATACTCATTTTTTAATAAATCTTACTATTAGGAGGATGTATCATTAGTCCACAAAAGATATTAACACATGAAAGTATCAATAGAAGTAACTGATATTCAAGAATATACACAAGTTATCAACAATAAGAATAAAGATGTGGATAACTTTATAAAACCTTGTGGATAAAATAGGGAAAGTTTTGAGCATAAAAAAACACTAACTTTTCAGTTAGTGTTCCTTTTGTAGCGGGGGTGGGACCCGAACCCACGACCTCCGGATTATGAATCCGACGCTCTAACCAGCTGAGCTATCCCGCCATCACAGCAAAACGTTTTCTCGATTGCGGGTGCAAAGGTAATACATTATTTTGAATTGAACAAATTTTTCTGCATTTTTTTTCGAAAAAAGTGCATTTTTTTATTTTTACCCTATTTGCAGCCTATTTTACACCTTAATAAATATATAAAATCTGCAAAAATGAAGGATATTCTATTTTTTTGTGTTACCTTTGCAGACTGAAAATGAATAAACGGAATATACCGACTTGTTCAATAGACATAAATAAAATGCTTCGAATTAAGAAATTAGACATATTTATCGCCAAACAGTTTGGCTTGCTCTTCATAGGAACATTCTTCATCTGCCAGTTTGTGCTGATGATGCAATTCTTGTGGAGATACATTGACGAACTCATCGGAAAAGGACTGACCATGGAAGTGATGGCTCAATTCTTCTGGTATATGGGATTAATGCTTGTTCCCCAAGCATTACCGCTCGCCATTCTTCTTTCCTCACTGATCACATTTGGTAATCTCGGTGAAAGTTCAGAGCTCACAGCCATCAAGGCTGCGGGTATTTCCCTGATGCAATCCTTCCGATCTCTGATTATCATCACCATCATTATCATGTTTGGTTCCTTCTACTTCCAAAACAACATTGGTCCAAGTTCCAACATGAAACTTACCCAGCTCCTCATCTCCATGAAACAGAAGAGTCCGGAACTGGAAATCCCGGAAGGCATTTTCTATGATGGTATTCCAAACTGCAACCTGTATGTGCAGAAGAAAGATATCAAAACAGGTAAACTCTATGGAGTAATGATCTACCGAATGACAGACAGCTACGAAGATGCTGCCATCATTCTTGCCGACTCTGCCATGCTCCAGAGTACTGCCGAGAAGAAGCACCTCCTGCTTACTCTCTGGAGCGGCGAATGGTTTGAGAACATGCAAAGCAGCGAAATGGCAAACAGTGCTTCCGTTCCATACCGAAGAGAGTCGTTTATCAGCAAAAGAATTGTTCTGGATTTCGATGCAGACTTCAATATGACAGACGCATCATCGCTATCCAATAACGCCAAGGGCAAGAGTTTGGAACAGATCTATCATACCATCGACTCGCTGAATGCCAGATATGACTCTGTAGGAAGAAGCTATCTGGCTGATGCATCTGTCAGATATTACCGAATCCCATCTGTCAGCAAAGCAGACTCAGCCAATGCCATCAAGAAGGCAGATGCAAAGGGATATGAGATAGATACCTTATTCAACAGACTCCCGCAAGACCAGAAGATCAGAGTTATCAACAGCGCACTGTCGGATATTCGACAAGCATCGAGCGATCTGGACTTCAAGAGCATGATGACTGGTGATGCAGACCAGATTATCAGATTACACAAAATCGAGGCCATCAACAAGTTCATGCTTGCCCTATCATGCCTGATATTCTTCTTCATCGGCGCACCACTCGGTGCCATCATCCGAAAAGGAGGACTCGGTTTCCCTGTTGTGATATCCGTGCTGATATTCATCATCTACTTCATCTTGGATAATTCCGGATACCGAATGGCAAGAAGCGGAATGTGGGCCATCTGGTTTGGTAAGGGATTGGCATCAGCGGTCATGATACCATTGGCCATCTTCGTCACCTGGAAAGCCACCAACGATTCTGCCGTGTTCAATATCGATGCTTATAAGGAATTCTTTGCAAAACTGTTAGGCATCCGACTGAAACGCCACATTTTCGGCAAAGAAGTCATCATCAACAACCCAGATTACACGACAGATGCAGAGAAACTGGCAAAGATTACAGAAGATGTATATATATATAATAAGGTGCAGCACCTCAAAAGACTGCCTAATTTCATCAATGTATTCTTCAGATATCAGCCAGACCACGAGATAGAACGCATCAACGAGGAATTGGAAAACGTGATAGAAGACCTGACAAATACAAAGAACAAGTTCATTCTGCACGATTTGAACAAATATCCGATTCTGGCCACCAAGGCACATACACGACCATTCGAAAGAAAATGGCTGAATATCGTTGCGGCAATCATCGTACCATTCGGCATCGTATTATACCTGCGAATGTGGAGATTCAGAATGCGTCTGTACAGAGACCTGCGTATCATCTCTCAGACAAACACTGATATCCTCGGCAGAATAAAAGATATACAAACACGTAATAATCAAAATGTAACTATAAAATAAAGTATCAAAATGGCAGATTTAAGATTAAACAACATTGAAGATGCTGTAAAAGACTTCAAAGAAGGAAAATTCGTAATTGTTGTAGATGATGAAGACCGCGAAAACGAAGGCGATCTCATTATTGCAGCAGAGAAGATAGATGCTGAGAAGGTAAACTTCATGCTCAAACACGCAAGAGGCGTACTTTGCGCTCCTATCACCATCAGCAGATGTGATGAATTGGACCTTCCTCACCAGGTATCTGATAATACCTCTATGTTGGGCACTCCTTTTACGGTAACTATTGACAAACTGGAAGGATGCACCACAGGTGTTTCTGCACACGACAGAGCTGAGACCATCAAGGCATTGGCAGATCCAAACTCCACCGCTCAGACATTCGGACGTCCGGGTCACATCAACCCCCTCTATGCACAAGACAATGGCGTACTCCGCCGCAGTGGTCATACCGAGGCAGCTATCGACCTTTGTAGAATGGCAGGTCTCTACCCTGCAGGTGCTCTCATGGAAATCATGAACGAGGACGGAACGATGGCTCGCCTTCCAGAACTCCTTGAGTTTGCCAAGGAATGGGGTTTGAAGGTCATCTCTATCAAAGATATGATTACCTACCGACTGAAGAAGGAATCACTCATCGAAGTGGGTGAAGAAGTTGACATGCCTACAGAATATGGTCATTTCCGACTGATTCCTTTCCGTCAGGCGAGCAACGGACTGGAGCACATGGCTCTCATCAAGGGCGAATGGAAAGAAGAGGAACCTATCCTGGTACGTGTTCATTCTTCATGTGCTACAGGCGACATCTTGGGAAGCATGCGCTGCGACTGCGGACAGCAGTTGCACAGAGCAATGGAGATGATAGAAAAAGAAGGAAAAGGTGTAGTCATATACATGCAACAGGAAGGCAGAGGCATCGGACTGATGAATAAGATAGCCGCATACAAGTTGCAGGAAGAAGGCTATGACACCGTGGATGCCAACACACATCTCGGTTTCAAGCCAGATGAGCGCGACTATGGATGCGGAGCACAGATGTTACGACAGTTGGGAGTCCACAAGATGCGTTTGCTCACCAACAACCCTGTCAAGCGAGTTGGCCTGGAAGCTTATGGTCTGGAAATTGTAGAAAATGTACCTATCGAAGTAGTACCAAACAAATACAACGAGCGCTATCTCAAGACCAAAAGAGACAGGATGGGTCATACCTTGCACCTTTAAAAAGAGAGAAAAAAGAAAAAAGATGTTATTATTTCATTGCAAGAATAGAATTAATGACACTTTTTCTTCTCTAAAAGAAATAAAATGATTAATTTTGCAGGCAAAACATTAATATAAATTGAATTATGGCACAATTATCTGATCGTCTAAACAGATTGGCACCTTCAGCAACGCTGGCGATGTCACAGAAGAGTAGTGAAATGAAAGCTCAAGGAATTGATGTAATCAACATGAGCGTAGGAGAACCAGACTTCAACACTCCGGAGAATATCAAAGAGGCAGCAAAGAAAGCTATTGATGATAACTTCTCCAGATATTCACCAGTTCCTGGCTATCCTGATTTGCGAAAAGCGATTGTTGCCAAACTCAAAAATGAGAACGGACTCGACTATACCGTCAATGAAGTAATCGTAGGCACAGGTGGCAAGCAGGGTATCTGCAACGTAATCCTCGCACTTGTCAACCCAGGCGATGAAGTGATTATCCCTGCACCATATTGGGTAAGTTACCCACAGATGGCAAAGTTGGCTGGTGGTGTACCAGTCATAGTCAACGCAGGTTTCGACCAGGACTTCAAGATGACTCCAGAGCAATTGGAGGCAGCAATCACTCCTAAGACCAAGATGCTCATCCTCTGCTCACCAAGCAACCCAACAGGTAGCGTCTATTCTAAGGAAGAGTTAGCAGCATTAGCTGATGTCCTCAGAAAGCATCCAGATGTATTCGTACTTGCAGATGAAATCTACGAGCACATCAACTACATCGGTAAGCATCACAGCATTGCCCAGGAACCAGGTCTCAAGGAGCAGGTCATCATCGCAAACGGTGTATCAAAAGCATACGCTATGACAGGATGGAGAATCGGTTTCCTGGCAGGTCCTGAGTGGATTATCAAGGGCTGCAACAAATTGCAGGGACAATATACAAGCGGCACATGCTCCGTTAGCCAGAAAGCAGCAGAAGCAGCCTACACACTCGACCAGAGTGCAGTAGAAGAAATGCGCCAGGCATTCGAGCGCCGCAGAGACCTGATTGTCAAACTCGCCAAGGAAGTTCCTGGCTTGGAAGTCAACATTCCTCAAGGAGCCTTCTATCTCTTCCCAAAATGTAACTCTTACTTTGGCAAGAGCAATGGAGACAAGACCATCAACAATTCTACAGACTTCGCCATGTACCTCTTGGAGGAAGCACATGTAGCAACTGTAGGTGGTGATGCCTTCGGTGATCCAGATTGCTTCAGAATGAGCTACGCAACAAGCGACGAGAACATCAAGGAAGCAATCCGCAGAATCAAAGAAGCCCTGAGCAAACTCAAGTAAAAAAGAGCCTCCCCAAAAGAGGCTTTTTATATCGGAATGCTTTAAGGGTAAAAATTTGGCGAGAAAAGGATAAAAGACGAAAAAAGTAAAAATTAACGAGATATTTTGACCAAATATAAGAAATATCTCGTTAAAACTTCTTAATTAGGTTCGTAGTTCTTATTAAATTATTATCTTTGCCAAATGATTGACCAAGAACGATAACCTGAAAGTGTCAACAACACCAAAAGGTAACAGAAAGCATATAAAAAAGAAACAATAAATAAATTTATTAACTAATAATTTAAAAAGTAAAATTATGGCAACTACAAAACAAGCAGCCCCAGCTAAAAAGTCTGAGGGCTTTCAGGGAGTAAGAGGCGCATTCTGGATCATCGTGGTATGTGCTATCATCGCATTCACATTGTTCTTCACATGGTTCGGAAACGACATGCACTTCCAGGATCCAGGTGTACAGGATCACCCAGCAGACATTTGGGGTACTATCTACAAAGGTGGTGTAATCGTACCAGTTATCCACACATTGTTGCTCACAGTGTTGGCTATGACTATCGAGCGTTGGTTGGCTCTTAAGACCGCTACAGGTACAGGTGCTCTTCCTAAGTTCGTTGCAAACATCAAGGCAGCTTTGAACGCTAATGATTTCGCTAAGGCTGAGCAGCTCTGCAACAAGCAGCGCGGTACAGTAGCTAACGTTGTTATGGCTTCTTTGAACGCTTACAAGTCTATGGAGTCTGGTGCTAACGCATCTTTGAAGAAGGCTCAGAAGGTAGCTAAGATCCAGCAGGCTCACGAGGAGGCAACTCAGTTGGAGATGCCAACTTTGACAATGAACTTGCCTATCATCGCTACAATCGTAACACTTGGTACTTTGACAGGTCTTCTCGGTACTGTAACCGGTATGATCAAGTCATTCCAGGCCATGGGTGAAGGTGGTGGCGCTGACTCAGCAGCACTTTCTGTAGGTATTTCTGAGGCGTTGATCAACACCGCATTCGGTATCTTGACATCATGGTGTGCCGTTGTATCTTACAACACATTCACCAACAAGGTAGATAAGTTGACATACGCACTCGACGAGGTAGGTTACTCAATTGCTCAGACATACGAAGCTAACCACGCAGAAGAGGCTTAATTTTTGCTAACCCTTTAAAATTTTATCGCTATGGGTAAAGTAAAAATTAAGAAGAGTGACATCTGGATCGACATGACGCCTATGTCAGACGTTATGACCCTGCTGCTTACCTTCTTCATGCTCACCTCTACTTTCGTAAAGAATGAGCCTGTAAAGGTTAACACACCAGGATCTGTGTCTGAGATTAAGGTGCCAGAGAACGGCGTCTTGACCATCTTGGTTAGTCCTGAAAAGGACAAGGCTGGTAATCCTACCGGCGAAGGCCAAGTATTTATGAGTATTGATAATACTGATCAGCTTGGAAATACATTGAGTACAATGACAGGTAACTTCGGTGTGTCATTGAATCCAAAGCAGATTGAGACATTCAAGAGCGAAGGTACGTTTGGTGTACCAATGAACGACTTGAGTACTTATCTGACAATGAACGCTTCTAAGCGTCCACAGTATCTCCAGACTAAAGGTATTCCTCTCGACAGTATTAAGGGCGGTATGAGCGAGTTCCAGCAGTGGGTTGACGCAGCTCGTAACGTAAACGAAGACATCAAGATTGCCCTGAAGGCAGATGCTTCTACACCTTACAAGACCGTTAAGAGAGTGATGAACGAACTCCAGGATATGGACGAGAGTCATTACTATATGATTACACAGTTAAAAAAAGAGGGGGACGAATAAATGAGTAAGAAAGAAAGCAAACAAAAGAAAATGAATGTCCGCGTTGACTTTACGCCAATGGTGGATATGCTCATGCTTCTTATCACGTTCTTCATGCTGTGTACTTCCTTGAGCAAACCTCAGACAATGGAGCTGACTATGCCAAGTAATGATGAGAACCAGGATCAAGACAACCAGAACGAAGCTAAGGAGTCTGGTACTGTAACACTCTACGTTACAGCAGACAACAAGATCTATTATGGTGCAGGTATCCCTAAGTACGATGATCCTAACTGGATTAAGGAAACTACATGGGGTAGCAATGGTATCCGTAAAGTCTTGCGCGAGCATACTACTGGTGAGGGTTTGCGTCCTGTGGAGCAAATCATGGTAGCTGTAAAGACATTGAACGCTGAACGTGCAAAGAACCCAGCCATGCCAGATAGCGTATATCAGAAGAAGTTGAGCAAGATTAAGGGTGGTGAGTTGAATGGTCGCAAGATCGAGACTCTTACTATCGTCATCAAGCCTACTGATAACGCATCATATAAGAATATGGTTGACGCACTCGATGAAATGCAGATTTTGAACATTGGTACGTATGTCATCGACAAAATTAGCCCAGACGATGAGAAACTTCTCAAGTCAAAAGGCGTGAAGATGTAAGATGAATACTAACAATTAAAACAAGAAAGAAATGGCAAAAATTGATCTTTACGATCCTAAATGGGTCGATATGGTTTTCGCCGGAAAGAACAAGGAGTATGGTGCATACCAGCTCCGTAAGGGTACTTCCGGTCGAAACATCAAGTCTCTTCTGATCTTGGTCATTGCTGCAGCTCTCGTGGGTGGATTCTTGGCTTGGAAAGTTATCGAACAGAAACAAGCTGAAGAACAGCAGGCATATATGGAAGCTATGGAGTTGGCTAAACTCCAGCAGCAGGCTAAGAAGGAAGAAAAGAAGAAGGAGCCAGTGAAGCCAAAGATTGAACCTAAGAAGGAGATACCTGTGGCTCGCGAAACTCAGAAGTTTACAGCACCTGTCATCAAGAAGGATGAACTCGTAAAAGAGGAAAACCAGGTTAAGCAGATGGATCAACTCGACGCTAAGGTAGCTGTCGGTACAAAGGACGAGGAAGGTGTGAAAGACCGTAACATCGAGGCTGTGAGAAGTGACATCGCAGTCGCTACTCCACCACCTCCACCACCAGCACCAAAGCCTGAGGTTTCTAACAAGGTCTTCGACGTTGTAGAGGAGATGCCTTCATTCCCTGGTGGTCAGGGTGCCTTGATGTCCTTCCTCAGCAGCAACATCAAATACCCAGTTGTAGCTCAGGAAAACGGCGTACAGGGTCGTGTTATCGTTGGTTTCGTCGTTGAAAGAGACGGTTCTATCACAGATGTGAAGGTTATGCGTTCTGTTGACCCTTCACTCGACCGTGAGGCTCAGCGAGTTGTTAGGGCAATGCCTAGATGGAAACCAGGTAAGCAGAACGGTTCTGCTGTACGTGTAAAATATACCGTACCTGTTGTATTTAGATTGCAGTAATATATTTGCAGTAAATTTGAATATGAAAAAAACATCTTATATTTTTATAGGATTAACTATTATGTTGTCTTTGGCTTTCTTCGGCTCTTGCGGCCAGAAGAAAGCCAAAGATGGCAGAACAGATACACCAACTTCAGGTACAATCCAGTTTGTAGCTGACGAAAGTTTAAGTCCTATCATCGAAGAAGAAAGAAGCCAGTTTGAGTTTGAATATCCTAAGGCTCACCTTAAACCCCTCTATTCTGATGAGGTTACAGGACTCCAAATGATAAAGGATTTCAAAACCACTCTCTTGTTTACGACAAGAGCTCTGAAAGACAGTGAAATCGCTTATCTCAAATCTAAAAGTAATGTTATTCCTTCCGTCTTCCCTATCGGATATGATGGCTTGGCATTTATTGTAAACAAGAACAACAATGATACTTGTATTACCGTAAATGACATTAAACGCATATTGACAGGTAAGGCTAATAAATGGAGTGACGTAGTCCCTGGTTCTAAGAGAGGAGACATAGAAGTAGTTTTCGATAATACTCGTTCTGCTACTACCAACTATGTTGTTGACTCTGTTCTCCATGGAGAAAAATTTGGTGCCAAAATCATGGCAGCTCAAACCAGTAAGCAGGTCATCGATTTTGTTGATAAAAACCCAAATGCTATCGGTGTTATTGGATCTAACTGGTTAAACGACAGAAGAGATTCTACAAATACCACATTCAAAAAGAATATTCATGTAATGCGAGTTTCTGTAAAGGATAAAGCCACACCAAGCAATAGTTGGCAACCTTATCAGGCATACTTGCTCGATGGAAGATATCCATTCGTTAGAACACTATATGCTATAGTTGTCGATCCTCATAAGGCTTTGCCATGGAGTTTCGCCAATTATATAACCAACCCTCGTGGACAACTCATAGTATTCAAAACAGGATTACTGCCTTATAGAGGAGATATCACCTATAAGAAAGTAAACATAAAAAACTAAAAATCGTGTAGAGGCGTTAAAATAAATAAGATTGAATAAACGAAAGCGACAGGTAAACGTCAACTACATAAAATAAGGACAGAATTAAAGTTTAGAATTATGAAAGCAATTAAATATTTAATAGCAGGAGCACTGATAATGGGATTATCAGCTCCAGCAATGGCTCAGGAGGTTAATTACAAGGACATGCTGAAGCCTATCGAGACAACATTGAAGTCTGGTAACTCTGCTACTAAAGAATTTGAAAAGGAGATTAAAGAGTATCAGAAAGAGTTCAAGAAAGATCCTAAGGCATTGATCGCATTGGGTAATATCCTTGCAATGCACAAGGACTATGATAAGGCAAACTTGGTTGCTGACGCAGTCATTGCAAAATTCAAGAACTATGGTGATGCATATATCTTGAAGGGTGATATCTACGCTATGCAGGATAACGGTGGTGAAGCTGCTACCTGGTACAACCAGTGTATGACAATGGATCCTAAGAATCCTCAGGGATACATAAGCTATTCTAACGTATATCGTAAGATTGACCCAGCTGCCAGTGCAGAAGCTTTGAACAAACTGAGAGAAATCAACCCAGACTACCCTATTGAGGCAGAAGCTGGTCACAATTTCTTCAGCGCAGGTAACTACGAGAAGGCATACGACTATTTCTCTAAGGCAAAGCCATCTACATTGGAAGAGTACCTCTACTATGAGTATGCATTCACAGCATATGTCCTCGATAAGAAAGAGGAAAGTTTGAACCTCTGCCAGGCTGGTATTCAGAAATTCCCTAAGGATGCTGCTATGCAGGTTTTGGCTATGCGCGCTGCTGTTGATTTGAGAAAGTATGATGTAGCTCTTGAGCACTCAAACATCGTTATGAATACAGACTCTATCAAGAAGAATTCAAGCATCATCAGCTACTATGGTTTGGCTTTAGCTGGTAACAAACAATACAACGTAGCTATCGCTCAGTACCAGAAGGCATTGGAGATGAAGGCTGAAGATCCAAAACCATTATTGTATATCTCTGAGGCATACAAGGAAATGGGCAATGAGGACAAAGCTTTGGAATACAACCAGCAATACATGGATAAGAATCCTGATGCTGCTCCAACAGACTTCATGAAGCTTGCTGAGATTTATATCAACAAGGCGAAGAAGGCTGCAGAAAACAAGGATGCTGCTAAGAAGGTTGAGAATATCGACAAGGCTATCGACGTGTATGCTAAGTTGGCAGAGAAGTATCCTACACTGAAGGCATTTGCTAAGTTACAGGAGGGTAATACTGCTTTCCAAAACGAGTTGGACGACAAAGCTATTCCTGCTTACCAGGAAGTAATTACAGAACTTGAGGCTAAGCAGTGTGATGCAGACGAAATCGGCTACTTGAAGCAGGCTTATCAATACATGGGCTTCATCTACAACTATGACAAGCAGGACTTCAATCTCGCTAAGCCATATTGGGAGAAACTCTTGAAATTGGATCCAGACAACAAGTATGCTAAGGATGCCATGGAGAAGGGTTTGAAAGCTGCTGAATAAAATTAAAACATACAATACAAAAAAGGATGAACTGAGATGCAGTTCATCCTTTTTTTTGTATCCCTCAAATACGCAACTAAGCCTTTCAACGTCCTTTTTGCGTGTACACGTCCTATCATTACAAAATTATCAGATAAATTGAGGCCGAAACACCCACTTCTGCCTACAACAACCCCTTACCCCACAATGCGACTTGAGACAATACGCAGTATCATACCCATAAGTAGTAGGCGTTATCCAAAATCAGTCTGGAATACATCTGCATAAGCATTGTTACAGGTATAGATATTCAGCACATACCGCCTTGAAGTCTTAATCCACTTAGCTGGTACGGAGATAAACTTGAAGACAAACGCTTTTATGCGGCTTGTTGCATTGAATCCGAACCTCTTTACGTCAAGTCTTTGGATAATGGCCTTGTAGAAATTACGGATAAGTGCTGTAAGAAGAAACACCGTGTTCTTCTGATGGAAACGAACGATGGTTCATCAAATGAGTAGTGACATCCTCAATACATGATCCACCACAGAAGTAGATACTCATGAGAGAACGGATAATTTCGCTGTACTGATAACCGAACGATCTATACCTTAGACCGAGGGATGAGTCGATTACAGAAGACAATGTGGAGTCAAATTGTTCCATGATTGAAAATATTCCTCCGAAAGGAGTGAGTTTCTCAGATTTAATTTGTATCTTTGCCATGCCATATCAGAGTTTTGCTTGTTTATTTTTGCAACACTAAGATAAGTGAATTCTTCGACATGGCAAAATCCTGGGCAACTTTTTGTTGCTCAAGAACTTAAAAAGTTTAATTTATAATAGTGTTGCGGAATTAAGGGAATATTTGAATAAAAATTTGAAATAAGGTATATTCTTGTGGTACAATTCTTTTGTACCACAAGATAATGTATACAAATAGAATGTATTATGAGGAAGGTTATTGGTTTAATATTGCTGGCTATTTTATGGGGAAGGTACTTGTATGCAGTAGAATTTCCACAAGTAATTTGGCTTTATTCTAGTCAGACTGCAAAAAAAAATGTGATAAACAGGTTTGATTCTTGTTTGGTAAGTCATGGAATTGAGACGCATCATTTTCCACTACATCTCAATAATCAGAATACATGCTTGGAGAATCTTACTGATTCTTTGCATTTATATTTGACAAGCCAAATATCCACTAGAAATAAGAATTTGATTTTATTTCCTGTAGAAGAATGTACGTATATAGCTATGAAAGAAGCTGTATCAAATAAAAATGTAATAATGCTGTTCGCATTATCTGGGGTATTTTTAAATGGATCCGACTATTTGTATAATAAGGTATCTTTAGCGGAAAATATAAAACGAGAAAACCACCAAGTTGTTGATGTTGACAAAACTGACTATTTACGGAATGTTTTTCAAATAATTCAAAAAGTTAAGTTTGAAAAGAAACCTAAAAAGGGTAAATATCTTACAAAAGCTGAGTTCTCGTTTTTTACAAATTCATTAGCGAGGTCCTTTGCTCGTTTTGACTCTGGACAAATTTTGCAGCAAATGAAATGTCCTATTTATGCAATTTATACCAATCAGGATTTGTCGTGGGATTTTCTTAGTCATCAAGAGTTTTTACAATGTCAGTTGAACCAAACAGACATTTTATATGAAACATTGGGACCGATGCAATATTCTGTTGATGAACAAAAAGTTGGCGTATTTGATTTCTTGATTAACAAAATACTAAAATTTTATGATAATGTATATGAAGAATAAATTCCTGATATGTCTTTTTATTTTAATGATACCTCTGGCTTGTTTCGGCTTAACTTGTGATACCGTTAGTTTTCGTATCCCCATGTCGAACCATACAAGGCTTAATGGTTATTTTATAACATCATCTTCTAAGGAATTCTTGCAAAAGAAGTTCTTGTTTGTAGTTGTACCATCTTCTCAAAGAAAATGGCAAGATTATGAGTTTTTTACACGCCTTTTGGTTGAACGTGGCTTTTCTTTGTTTGTATTTGACAATCGGGAGGAGTTGCTAAAGCCTACAGATGAATCAAAGGTGTCTTGCTATGTACAAGATACAGTCAAGACAAATTGTTCCTTTTATGATGTAGCGTCGGATGCTGTAATCGCCTTTCGATTTTTGAAATCCCATAATGAATTTCGAAAATATAAAATTGGCTTTATTGGACATAGCGAGGGAGCGATGGCAGCTTTGGTAGCGAGTTGTTCCACCAAACCTGATTTTTTGGTAGAAATTGCTTCCTCTTTAATGAGAGGAACTGAATTTGTTTATAGTCAAAATGCATTTTTGTCACCTGGTAAGTTTGAATTGTTGAAACAACTCTTTGAGCTGAGTGAGAAGGAACTGTCATCATTGTCTCATTATGCCCAAGAGAAATTGTCTTTGGATTCTTTGGATTATGATGGCTATCTTAAAGCGGTCTTGACTAACTCAATTTTTGCAAATAAAAAAAGGAAAAAATTAGAAATCTTAGAGTATTATGTCAAAGCTCAGTGGGGATTACACAATAAACATGATTTAGCTATGTTAAAATTCAATCCTGTTGAGTTTTACAAAAAGATAAAATGCCCTGTGCTATATATTGTTTGTAAAAGAGATGAAACAACTTATGCATTGAGAGACATTACTACATTGGAGAAAACTATGTATAAGGAAAAAAAGCCGTTTTATGCAGCAATAATTAATACAACTCATTCCTTTTGTAAATATCCAGTTTACTCTCCATATCAAACGATTTATTCATTTAAGCATAATGGTAGAAATTCTCGCGAATTGGAAAAAGTAAGTCAGGTGGTTAATTTGATAACTTCATGGATAAATAAAACGAACTAATTTTATGAGACAAGTTATACCTTAATTCCTCAACACTATAATTTATTGTTTATAAGCACCTGAGCATCAAAAAGTTGTCAACAAGAAGTTCTTGGGCTATAGTCCAGGTGTAGCTGTCATTAACGACATGATTGTTGGTATTGAAAATAGAGACGGCAACACAAACGTACGCTTCAACCAAAAAGAAACTTTGGAAAGAATCTTCAAGCGATTGGAGGCTTCGGAAATATATATTTCTCGTGCCCGCATGGATTGCGGCTCATGTTCGGAGGAAATCGTAGATATGGTAGAGGCTCATTGCAGGCATTTTTATATTCGTGCCAACAGATGCTCTTCCTTCTACGATTCCATGTTTGCCTTAACTGGATGGAAAACTGTTGAAATATAAAAAATCTTACGTTCCTTTCTTGCTCAGCATCGCCAATTTCTTCTTAAGAAAATAAACGACAATGCCATTAAAAGGATAATAGACGGGAGCGTTTGCCCATATAAGTCTCTAGAATCGTAGAGGCATCCATACCATAAGTCACAATTGGCTCAGCAGTATAATTACCATTCTGATATTGCAGATGAACCACTTCATTATCATCATTAGTCTCTACACTCGACAACACCATTGGAGCATGAGAAGAAACTATGAACTGAATTTTAGGGAAAGTTCGATGAAGGGATTGCAAAACTACCGACTGTAATTCCGGATGCAGATGCAAATCCACTTCGTCTATCAGCACAACTCCCTGCGTCTCATGACAACACTCCATACCGTATTTCTTGCCATTCAGAATATAACAACGTACAGACAAGTCTGTTACAATATTCACAAGCCTCTTGTAACCATCACTCAAATTTCGTGAGTCAATCTCTCGACCATCAACAAAATGAAAATAGACTTTCTTCTGCAATGGACGTATAGACACATTTCTGATAATATTGCAACCACTATCCCCCAAAGCTTCTCCTATTGCGCATTGCACAACTTCAATTTCGCTAAGCGACTTCTGTCCTTCTTGCAGGATGAGCAATCGATGCATCCAATAATCAAAGAATCCATCCCCCTGCAAACATTCGTAATAACCGAACGAACGAGGCTGGTAATATTTACAGAAGATAGAACGATCTAACTTGCGGCTACTGTGAATGTCTTCTGTTGAGAAAGCAGCGAAAAGTGGTAGGGCTATGCTCCCATCATCTTCTGTTGAAAGATCGTGATATAACGAATGAGTATAATCACGCAAAGGCTTGATGCCAGAAATTGCTGTACGGTTTTTCTTGCCTGTTCGACTCAGAATCATATTTTTAAACTCCGCTAAATCGTAGGATATAATCACTTGTCGTTCTAAAGACTCTACCCCATCATGCACCTCGCTCATAAAATCATCATTAGAGATTCCAATAAAACGAGTGTTACTATCGGAAAAGCCTGAGAAAAATGAGCTCATTGCTATCTTTAGACCACGCAGGATAGAAGTCTTACCACAACCGTTCACACCAAACAGTAAGTTTACAGTTGGTTTGAACTGCAAGTGATATTCTCCGAAGCAACGGAAATTATTGAAAGTTATCGACGTTATATTCATATGTCATTTTTAATTGATACTTGCCTACAAAAGTACGACTAAAAAAGCAATTTGCCAAATATTTCTCTTATTATTTACGCTCAACTATTACTTTTTCTGCAAAAATACATATTCCGGTTCATATGTCACCAAGTTTATAAAGTGCCTAAGGAAGAGCACTTTTGCGACTGGGTAAAAGCACTTTTGCGACTGGAAAAATCAGCAAGAAAAACCTAATGCGAATCATCGCACCTTAACGAAACGCTTCATTAGACCCCTATAAAACACAACATTAAAAATGGGATATTTTCAGTCACTAAAAAGAATGATTTTTATCATTAGATTTGATCGAAAATAGAATAAACTATCCTCTAACTATTGCAAGTGTGACAACAATGAGAGGAATAAAAAAAGTCGAAAAACCAAGATTGCTCTCTCTATCACTTGATCCATATTATAATATGTATAATCAGCGAGCCTACCACCAAAGATTACATTCTTCTCGGTAGATGCCATTTTTTGATACTTAGCGTAAATTATCGAGTTTCGTTCATCGTTGACAGGATAATAAGGCTCTCCTTGATTTGTGATATATGCCATTGGATATTCACGGGTAATGACCGTCTTAGAGCGGGCATAAACCTCATCTCCAAACATCTCAAAATGCTTATGTTCGATGATACGAGTAAAGGGAGTTTCTCTATCCGTGAAGTTCATTAAGGCTACACCTTGATAATTCGACATATCCAGTATTTCGGTCTCAAAGCGTAAGGAGCGGTATTCCAACGCCCCAAAGCAACAACCATAGAAATCGTCAATCTTTCCAGTATAAACCAGTTGATCGGCAACATTTCTCCATTCCTTACTCAATCCACTTTCAAAGAAATCACAGCCTGTCCTCACTTCGCAACCTTCCAGCAAAGAATCTATCAGTTTATTATATCCACCGATAGGAATTCCCTGATAAGGGTCATTGAAATAATTATTATCATAGGTCAGCCGAACAGGAAGACGGCGGATAATGAAGGAAGGCAAATCCTTGCAATCCCGTCCCCATTGCTTCTCCGTATATCCCTTGACAAGTTTCTCGAAGATATCCTTTCCTACAAGAGAAATTGCCTGCTCCTCCAAATTGGTGACCTCCCCATCGAACCGTTGGTTACGAATTATCTCCTTAGCTTCAACAGGTGTATTCACGCCCCACATCTGATGAAAGGTGTTCATGTTGAAAGGCAGGTTATAAAGCTCGCCCTTGAAGTTGGCAATCGTATTCAGAGTGAAGCGGTTGAAATCCACGAATTGGTTCACGAAATCCCACACTTCCCTATTTTTAGTATGGAAGATATGAGGACCATATTTGTGAACATTGATACCCTCAATATTCTCACAATACACATTTCCTCCAATATGGCTGCGCTTGTCGATAACAAGACAACTCTTCCCTGCTTGTCGAGCAAGGTTGGCAAAAGTGGCACCGAATAAACCGGAGCCAACGATTAGATAGTCATATTTCATTTTGTTGTTTATTATCAAAAATATTTTTATCTTAAACTACCCAAGTTAGTCCATCTTCTAAATACTAAATTAACTAACTTTATTTTTCCAATTTTTACAGTTCCACTAATTTTTCTATCACTTTCGTTGGGAAATTGCATAGTAGAATCAGATTCAAGAACATAAACCGTATAATTTTTATAGACTTGCTGTCTTTCGAAAGAAAAGGATAGATTCTTTCCATCTGTAGTCTGCACAACAACATGCTTACCCATCGTAATACCATTAGGTACATAGCAGTACAAATTACCATCATGTTCCATAATAACATCAACGGTAACCTTATTGTCAATTTCTATTGCATTCAGCACATAGCCCATAAAAGCAAACAATACCAGAAGAATGACCGACATGCCGTAACGTAACATATATCTCATAACTATTCCTTTGCCAATTCCAATTGATTCTTTACTAATTCATAATAATACCCTTTCCGTCCAACAAGTTCCTTGTGGTTGCCAGTTTCTACGACTTTCCCATGTCGCAACACGATTATATTGTCAGCATCCCTTACAGTTGAAAGTCTATGTGCTATAACCAGCATCGTCCTACCATGAAATTCCCGGGAAAGATTTTCTGTAATATTTTTCTCATTCTCTGCATCTAAAGAACTTGTAGCCTCATCCAATAATAAATACAAGGGATTTTTATATATGGCACGAGCTATCATGATGCGTTGTTTTTCACCACCACTTACACCTGTCCCATCTGTTCCTATTTTCGTTTCTATACCAAGTGGGAGTTTCTTTATATAATCTCCGAGACAAGCCATTTCTATAGCCTTTTTCATTTTTTGCTCATCATATATCTCACCCAATATGATGTTTTGCTTTATCGTGTCACTAAATATAAAATTCTCTTGCATTACAATTCCCATTTGTTTTCTAATAGACTCAGCCTTCAGTTTTCCACAGGCAACATTTCCAAATAATATATTGCCTGTACTTGGAGCATAAAACCGTAGCAACAGCTTCATTAGAGTTGTCTTTCCACTACCACTCTCTCCAACGAGAGCGGTCGTCTTCCCAGCGGGGATTGAGAAAGACACATTTTCCAAAGCAGGACTTCCCACCGTGTCATTATATTGGAAAGACACATTTTCTACACAAATATCAACAGGCTCATTCCCCCTAAGTTCATCCAAGTTATCATTATCCTCATTCGGACAAAGCAAGACCTCTTGTGAACGCTCCAAACTAATTTTTGCATCCTGAAACTGCTGCAGAAAACCTATGAGTTGTGACAGAGGACCATTCACCTGACCTATGATACTGGATATACTCATCATCATGCCAAGGGTCAAGTCACCATGTACAACCTCCAGAGCTATCCAAAACGTCACAATGATGTTCCTTAGCTGTCCTATCATTGTGTAACCTGTATTTTGAACTTGCCCTAACTTCAATGCCCTTTGGCTCATCCGATACATCGCATCCTGCAAGCCCTTCCACTCGGCGACCTTGTATTCACTATATGAATTGATTTTGATGTCAATAATTCCACTCATCATTTCATACATTTTGTTTTGGTTGTTCGATGCCAATTTGAACACCTCATAGTCCAAAGCCTTTCTCTTGTTCCAGAAATAGCTCATCCATATTGCACTCAATGCCGTCAGGGAAAGATAGACGGCAAGAATAAACATACTATAATATCCTATGATGACCAGAAGAATGCTACCAGACAATATGGAAAATGCTGTGTCCAAAGACATCTGGGTTGTAAAACTCTGTAAACGACCATGATCGGCGATTCTTTGGCTATAGTCTCCGACACTTTTCGTCTCGAAAAAAGATATCGGAAGTTTCAGTAGCTTACTAAGGTAATCAAACAAGATGTTAATGTTGATCTTTGTACCCATATACAAAGTAACCCAACTACTGACAATCCCCATGGAGAACGAGCCAAAAAACAAGAATAGCTGGGCGAGGAGTATCGCCGTAATTACCCCTATATCACGTTGCATAATACCATTATCGACAACAGCCTGTGTCAAGAATGGAGCTACGAGGGATAACATTGTACCAGCGAGCAAGCCTAATGCCAGCTGTAGCAATTCATGCTTGAAAGTCCAGATATACTTATGCGCAAAGGCATAGAAGCTATGAGTATCCCGTATTGATTTTTGGGAAAAGAAGTCATCAGAAGGCTCCATTGCTATCACGATTCCCTTACAACCATTCACCCATCCCCTACAGAACTCCTCTTCATTCATTCTATGCTTACCATACGCAGGATTAGCTACATGATACTTATACTTACCACCAACTCGTGATTTTGATATGGCATAAAGCACAACAAAGTGGTTTTGCTCCCAATGCACAATCGCAGGAAGAGGGCAGTTTTCTCGCAATTGCTCCAAAGACATCTCAAAGGAAGCCGACTCCATTTTAATCTCTCGCAATGCTCTTCGTATACCAGCAATACTGACCCCCTTCCTACTCAAACAAGAAAGACTACGGAGGTACGACAACGGAAAGATTTTTCCATAATGCCTTGCCACCATACTAATGCATGCTGGTCCACAATCCATCTGGTCAAACTGGCGTACAAATGGGAATGTCCACTTTTTCACTATATGAGATACATCCATTCTATATTTTCTTGGTTATATGTTTTACTCAGGACTTCAAGTCCTATGCCTGCCCATCCTAATAAGCCACAGTTATTAGTGTTTTTTACAACTTTATCAGTACCATTTGGGGTATTAACCTCCATTTTATCAAGTACATCCAATGCGGAAGAGTCTATTTTTGAGAGTCTTCCACCATGCTTTCTTGCCATGAAATAAATCTTGCACAACTTGTACATATATGCAGAAATGCCTTCTCCTACATAATTCAAGACACTATTCACTATGACCAGATTAATCTTGTCTAAGTCATCAACTATATTTTGCGCATAAATGCCTGTCAGTGATTTAAAGGAATGTTCAAGCCCCACAACAATGCCAAGCCTACCACACTCGTATGAATCATAGTCTATGCTATCAAACTCTTTAAGGACAGATTCTAATACAAGAGTTACGGCATCTTGAGAGACAATTCCTAAGCGAAAAGCCTCTCCCATAAAAACCAAGGCTCCCGCATTTCCCATCAAAAGTCCACCTTCATGTTTGCTGTCAACTAAAGCCGTCACTTTGTCCACCAATTCTCCAATCGACATAGTCTTGGTATTTTGTATACAATCCCCATAATCGACAACCGCCTCATCCAATGCATCCAAGAGTTTGCCGGATATCACAGGATCCACTTTACGGATGAAAAAAACGTTAGCCTTAATTATTGGAACCAAATCCTCCATGTCTAAGATGGCAGGGGTGCTTCCATGCTTTTTGGGCCAATATATATAGCGCTTATTCTCATTGACCACAGTGGCGGCAAAAGGACTGTTCATAATTATTGTTTGGGCAAAGGACTCGTCGGGAAACATTGTATCTACAAAGTATTCCGTAATCTCCTTTTCATGCCCTACCAAGTATTTTACACAATCGCTTGTCAGACTCCACCAGGCAGAACCACCATATAAGTCATATGGTGGCAATGGCTTGAATTGATTTTTTTCCCTTTGCTCAGCAATTTCGCCTAAATATTTGTTTTCATCATTCACATCAACTCTTATGTTGTATTTTTCCAACCTATGATAGAACTTCACCCGGTCATAGCCACCCTCGTTCCATGCCTTCACTGGAAATTTCTCGTAGTCTAAGAGATTAATTCCATTATGGGTCTCAAAGAAGTTTTTTATTGTAGATACGTCTGTCGCAAGATAATCCGCATCACTTACAAGGTGCATATAATCTATATCCTCATACTTCAAAGCCTCCTTGCAAAGCGTTAAGGTTGCACGAACTATACCAAAGCTTGCCCAATTTACCTGATGCTCTTGTCCTATATAGGCAACCTTTCCTGACCGCATAAGCAGGTTGCGCTCATCGGCTGACAATGGACTTCTTTTGTCCCAATGAATAAATACACGAAAGTCATCGTCAAACTTATTGATAAATCTGACGACATGTTCAATATTGTGGTATGCGATAAGAAGGATTCCATGTTTCATACTTTCTTCATTTTAGACTGACAATTATACAATAGAAGAATGTCCTGGATACGATTCTGCACCAATTGTAATTTCTCCGAAGCAGACAAGCCTTTCAGACAACCTTTACCGCCATTTTCTGATTCCAACTTACATTGGCTACATCCTCCATGACATAAAGGAAAGACTCGGCATTTCTGGCAATTATCGCTACCGTATGCAATCTGCTTTCTATCAGAATGCTTATTGTCCCAGTGGATATTACCATCAGCACAAATTATTCCTTCTCTATTTTGTGGAATAAATTCCCTTGCTGTGCATTTAAAGACATTACCATCATAGTTTACCACTATGGAGTTTTCCATATCGGCATAGCATCGTCCAAAAGTATTCGAAGAGTAAGGAGCTATTCTGAAGCCTTGGTCGCCAAAAGCCTTTTCCATGTTTCTCACTTGCATACGCAAATCTTCATCAGAAATGGTAGAGCTATCTTGCCAAATACGCTGAAAGTTAAAACTCATTTTCTCTTTGAGACGTACATCCACATCTGAAAAATCAGTTAACACATCTATAAAATACGGGAGGCTGGCCTCTGTGAAATTTAGGCGTACTATAACTAAAGCTCCCATTTCCAAACATACCTTTATGTTGGAAACTGTTCGCTGGTATGTGCCGCCACTGCCTATCACAACCTTATTCTTGTCATGCACAGCGGAATTACCGTCAAGTGTAATTTGGAAAGACAACGGTATTGACATTTTCCCCATTTTTTCCAATCGTTCTTTGGAAACCAAAAAACCATTTGTTGTAAAATGAGTTCTTAGTTTTTTCCCATTGGCCTTACAGATTTCAAGAGCTTTCTCTATAAGAGGAAATACTATTTCATCAAAATATAGCATTGGCTCACCTCCGAAGAAAGAGAGTAGTATAGTTTCATAATCATTGACCGAAACACAAATGTTTTTAATCAATGCCAGCACACTGTCTGCCACGGTTTGGTCCATCTTAGTCTTGACGTTTCGTTTCTCATAACAATACCAACAAGACATATTGCAGTCCATTGTCGGATTGATTGTTATTGTAAAAGTATTGGCATTGACTTCATTTGCCTTCCACCTTGCTATAACGGAATCGCTCTCCGAGCAAGAGTCATCCACAATAGCCCCCTTGCTTAGAAGGTAATCGTAAAACTTAGGATGATGACACTGAATGTTTGCTATGTCATTAAGGTTTTCTGTATAAAGTTTATACAATTCTTCTCCCATGACAATAATCTCATCGGAAGCAGCATTGTAAAGAAGGTAATTGCTACCATTGTCAAAGACAAAATTATAAATACTTGGTTTCATTTCATTTTATTTTTTAGGTTGTTTATTGAAGCGATATGCTATGTGCAACATGGCATAACGGGGTGTAACATGATGCCATACTTCCGTACGACCAAAAGCATCTATTGAGCGGCGGACATTAGACAGATTACCTAAGATGTCAAAGGCATCCAACATGCAAGCCAGGCGACCTTTCAGGAATGTCTTTGTCAACCGAGCGTTCCAGACCAGTTCGTCCGTGTTCATCTCTCTGTCATTGTAACCACGCCGACTATACATCGTTAAGTCGGTTGACACCTGCCACTTGAAAGGAAGTTGCCACTGAAGGGTTGCGCCATAATCAAAGTCACAGATACTGATGTTTTCAAACCCTTCTCGTCTGCTGGTAGAGTGCTGCGTGTGGGCACCTGACTTCAAGCCGATGCCAAACTTTGAAGTAGGACGATAGCTCAGTTTCAAGGTCTCCTCGAAGTAGAGAGAGCTGACGGAGCTGCGTTGCGACGTTGGATGTTGGCTGTCACTCAGAAGATCCACCTTGTGCCAGAAATTCACGGCATTGTCCCATTGCAGCATTACCTGCCTGTCACGGAACAATGGCAAGGATAAACCACTGTAGAGACTGGTATTCCAATTTCCATTGACCGTAGTTGGAGTCACCGTTCGCACACCTGTGGAGAGATTATATGACTGCCCCATCGCCAATGAGTTTCGATGTATGGCAAACAACGTTCCCACATGGTATATTTTTTGTCCAGGCAAAGTCTGTCGCCAAGTAACGGAAAAATTATGTACCAGCTCGTTCTTTAAACTCTTTGCTCCTTGCACGATATACAGGGGATTGCTATTATCTGTTCTGTTCACCCAATATAGTAAGGAAGGAACATTGACACTCAAGTTATAGTTGACAGATAGATCATACCGCCCTCTTCGGGGAGTTCCCTGCATGGAATAAGTCAAGGATGGCATGAACAGCACATCTGTGTGATGAACGGTCGTATCCGCCATAGCACTGGCATATTTCAGTTCAGACCTCTTGATACCAAGAGGAAACTTAATCATGATTACATGCAACAAGGAGTCGCTTACCTTTCTCTCCGCATACACTCCCAACTGAGGTGTATGGGTTTGCACATCTGAACAGGTGCGGTTGCTGTTGGAATGATCCAATGCAAGTTCCAACTCCTGAACGGAAGGTAACTCGCCAAGAAAATGTCCAGTGTCAACTCCCCAACCTGTCAGTTGGTTCAGTAAATACAGGTTTCTTGTGGTATTGCGATGCGACAAGCCAAAGCTATAGCTTGTCTCTAAGCGAAAAATTTGTGACGAAGCGTTGACAATATCCCAACTTTCTTTTATCCGAGCGGAAACTTGATAACCCGAATTCTTCACCTTATCAAAACGGTTGCGATAATCCGTCTCTCCCTTCTTCACATAGTCAAGCCTGTAATGGTCAAAGCTATTACTCTCGGCATTGTCATATCGATAAGAGCCATCAAAATACAAGGCATGATCCGACCGATGTGGTATCTTCAAGATTTGCCGATAGTCCATCCCCCCTTGCCAATCCCATCCATCCCCTCGAGTATTCACCATGAGGTGATTGATGGCATACTCCCTCAACAAAGAGTTGCCCAAAGGCGAGGCGATGCTGTCCATCCATGCCTTTCCCCATAAGTCAAACTTGTTGTCCAAGAGCGTAATGGAAGACTGGGTACTGGCACGATTGAACTTATGGTAGGAAAACTTGGGGCTTACTTGAATATGGGTACAGCCAGGGATTTTCCATGTAAACTTGTGTTGGGTGACGACATTTACATCACGGACAAGACCCGTCTGCAAGCTTCTGCCAAAGGTATTGGCACCTATAATGAAACTCTCACTGCTCGTTCGGCTTTCATTCGTCATGCGCTTGCTGGAAAATGAAACATTACCATCTGACGAAAACACGCCCTCCTTTGACTCTATGGCATAATCGATGCCAGCCGTGCGTACTGTCGTCTCATTAACTGGCTGTTGCAAGGGTGACCAATCACTATTGTTTCCAGGCTTTCTCTCATCATTCAAATTATTGAAATTAGCAAAGGCGGAAATCTTTGAGCGTGGTGTCAAACGCAAGGCAAACAAACGCCCAAGGAAGCGGTCTTCACTTCCCAATCCTCCCTCTATGGTAGCAAGCCAAGTAGTTTGGTATTTTCGTTTCAAGCCGATGTCCATGACATACAACTTCGGACCAACGCTATCCCCTCTCAGCTCTTGCAAGTCTGTTCGCTTGTCGTAAACTTTTAGGTGATTGACCATAAACGACGGGAGGTTGTCAAGGATTAGCTTACGGTCATGATTGAAGAAAGCCTTGCCATTGAGCAGCAATTCATCCACGGGTTTGCCATTGACGGAAATCTGACCATAGTTGTTCATTGTGACACCAGGAAGTTGCTTTATCAAGTCATCCAGCATGCTTCCTTCCTGCAGGTTAAAAGCATCCGCATTATAGACCAAGGTATCCTTGTTCATATAGAACTTTACTTTTGTCGCCTTCACCACAACATCTTCCAACTGCTGCACTTCGTCCAAGGAGCGCTGTTTAGGATATTTACGCTGCATATACAAAGGCTTCCTCAAGGTTCTGAATCTCTCCTTTTTATAAAACTTCTCTATTTCAAAGCTCTCGTAAACATCTTCATAATCAGGATGTGAGGCATGAAAAATATATTTGCCTGGTTTTTTAAGAATAAACATGGCTGCGCACTTCTTGCCATTGATGCTACAATTACTGAAGCTCGTAGCAATGAGAGTGCTGTCTTCTGACAACAAATCCACCTTGGCGTTCAAGACAGGCTCCTTAGTGAAGATGTTGAAAACTTTCTTCCATATCCAAAGTTCCTGCTCCCGAGCAGATGCAGAAATAGAAAATAGGACGCTGAAAATCAAAAATAAACTAAATCTCATAAAAAGAATATTAGGAGTGCCATCGTCAACCTTGGCAAAATTGCTCCGATTAAGATGGCACTGGTAAAAGGCTAAAAGCCGAATAAGAAACCACAAGATACGGCACCTGTCGAAGTTGGAGTCGGAGTAGGAGTTGTCGTTTCCGCTGATGCATTAACACATCCACCATTATCACATGGTCCATTTGAACAACCATAATTGACACATCCATCATTTAGACATGGTGCATTATTGCATCCACCATTTTCTACAGGCACCACATCAATTACGCTAATACCAGAAAAACCACCAACGAGCAATCCTTCCTTGTCATTCTCTATTGCAGGAATTGAAATAGAGCATTCAAATAATGTTTTCTTTTTTAATTTCATAATAATTTAATTTTAATTGTTATTTACTAAGATTTAATAAACTCAATTTTCTCTGTTGAACACCTCCTTTCTTATTATTTTCTACCTTGGCTGCAAGTATAAACGTTGAAATACAGCCACCTTTAACAGAAACATCCCAATATTCTTTATTCTGGGGCAAAAAGAGCCTGGCCTTACTCCAATCAAATATGGAAGGGAGACTATCTTCCACCATTAAGTCATTTTTACAAGCCAAATACCAACACGCATACGTGCAAGACGCAACATCCCGACTTTTTGCAAGAATTTTACGAGCAGATTCTGAATAGTCTATACTCATAAACGGAGACTTATAGGGAAGCTGGTTTCTCAATGTTACATAGGCCAAGAAGCCGCCAACACCATACTCAAAACTATCGGTGTTTGCCTTGTCTGGATCATAAGCCAAAACTTCGCTATCTATCATATCTATTATTTCACAAGGCAACTCATCTATCAGCCCATGTAGATATAAATATATGATTCCCCACCCTATGCCACACAATCCATGCTTAAAATTCCAACAGACCTCTCGTTCTCTTATGAAATCGGAAATTTCCTGCCACAATAATTGTGCATGTTCCATCCATTGCGAATTATTTGTTCGAGTACCAAAATACAACAGCCATACCAATAGCGCCATTTTCCCCTGACACAGCCCTAAATCATGGACATTGAAACTTGTGACAAAGTCCCCGAACTCATCCATACGCTCCAATATTTTCTTCGCTTCAGACACATTCTCCTTCGAGACAGGAATGGGCATAGGAAAGGCTGAAGAAAAAGGTATCGTCTTCTTTTGCCAAAAATTACGTTTCAGGTTAAACACCAATTCCTTTCGCTCACCCAACAGACAAGAAGCAAGATTGTATAAAGGTCGATTAGAAACCATTGCCTGTGCATGAATCTTGCAACTCATAGAAATCGGGAACAACATATTGGCAATAAACAAATGATTATAGAGTTCCTCCTCGCTAAATCTTTTAAATGGAGAGGATTCACGATATATGTGACCTATTACAACGTCTTTCAGCAGAATACATTCACCACCTTCAAGCCAAACCTTCAAGCTTATAAAAGCCTCATCATTACCATAATACATCAAGCCCTCAAGTCCTTCCAGGTAAGTCCAATAGCGTTTGCTTGCAGCATAGCCTGCACCAAGAACGATTTCTATTCGTTCCTGAGAAGAATCTAAATTGTTCTCATAATAATTCCAGTCAACATAGCTTAGCCTTCTCATATCAAATACAGCTCCAAATGTTGAAGGACATTCCAAAGACTCAGAAACTTTTCCCTTCTTCTTCGACAAGAATTTTGTCTGGCAACATAAAAGTCGTCTATCGTTTTCCATGAGAATAGAACATATTCTATCTACCCATAATCCATCATAAAAACGCATATGCGCATCCAACAACAGGAAAAAAGGGGTTTGACATAACCTAATACCCAAATCTCGACTAGCAGCAACACCTCTACGCTCCACATTATATATATAATAGACACTCAACTCCTGCAAGTCACTCCGATAGTCATAGCCATCATTTGACTGGTCATTAATTACTATTATATCAACTTTTGTCCCCACATACTGCCTGATGCTTTTAACGGTTTCACCGACCTCCTCACCCTCGTTAAGAAAAGGAATGATAACAGTCAACAAATTATCTGTCCGAGGAATAGATACAGGATGATTTTGAGCCCATTGTTCCTCCTCTTTTGACATCCAACGAGAAATCAAGGATTTTACACGATTGGCAGCCTTGTATTGCAAGAAAGATTTCTCCACGGAAACTTGGCTTGCCGAATGTCTATACTGAGTAAGAGGTCTTTGTAGATTATATATTTTTAATCCAGCCATAAGACATCTAACCCAAAAGCAAAAATCTTCTGCAAATATAAACTCCTTCTCATATTTAATCTTATACCGATCAATGTCATCACGTCGCATCATTACAGATGGATTGGCTACACCTGCTCCATTTTTATACATAAAATCTAAAGTCGGTTCCTGCACAAACGACAAATCATAGGGCGAATCCACCTCTCCAATGACATGGATTCCTGTACCAAGAACAGAAACGTCAGGATGAGACTCCATATATTCAAATTGTATCTGTAGCCTATCCTGACTCATTATGTCATCAGAGTCTATCCTTGCTATATACTTACCTTTGGCCTCTTTAAGCAGAAGATTACATGAACCTATATAATCATGCTTGTTATGAATACATCGAATACGTGAATCACAATAGCTATCTATGATATTAGGAGTTTCATCTGTGGAACCATCATCCACGATGACAAATTCAAAATTCCGAAAACTCTGACTTAACACACTCTCTATACAATCACGAATATACATTCCACGATTATAGACTGGCATACAAACAGAAATCAAAGGCGTATTTCCATTGGTCGATTTATTTAATATTTCATCATTGCTCATGGTCTTGCTTTTTTTCGGAAATAAGAAATCGTTCTACCCAAACCTGTCTCAATACTTATTTGCGGCATCCATCCTTTAAAAAGTTTTCCAGCATAGGATATATCAGGACACCGTAGCAAGGGATCGTTTTGTGGGAGTGGGCTTACTCGACTTATAAGTAATACAGATCCTACCAACTGTGAAATCATATTAGCTAATTCTAAGATTGTCTTTTCTTCAGGATTTCCTATATTCACAGGACCTGTCACATCTTCACTTGTTGCCATCATCCTCACCATCCCTTCCAGTAAATCATCAATATACATGAAGGAACGTGTCTGGTTACCATCGCCATAGATGGTCATTGGTTCGTTCTTCAAGGCTTGGACAATAAAATTAGAAACGACCCTGCCATCACCCACCGCCATCCTCGGACCATACGTATTGAAGATGCGGATAATCTTTACTTTCACACCATATTGACGATGGTAGTCCATGCAGAGACTCTCGGCACAACGCTTGCCCTCATCATAGCAGGAACGGATACCGTTGGGATTCACATTACCATAATAGTCCTCACGCTGGGGATGCACTAATGGGTCTCCATAAACCTCACTCGTAGAGGAAAAAAGTATCGGACAATCGAAATGACGTGCCAACTCCAACATATTGATAGTACCCTCTACACAAACCCGAGTTGTATAAATGGCATTCTTTTGGTAATGCACAGGAGAAGCAGGACAAGCCAATTGGTAAATCTCATCGATCAACAGATCTTTCAACTTCTCCACCTCTGCCTTATCCAAAATATCCATCTGGCGGAACTCAAAGTTCTCTTGGGACAGAAATTCCTTAATATTGTCCAAACTACCTGTATAGAGATTGTCTGCACATATCACAGAATGTCCTTCCCGCAAGAGACGTTCGCAAAGGTTGGAGCCGACAAAGCCGGCTCCCCCTGTTACCAAAATACGTTTACTTTTCATCTGCATTGGTTTTTAGTTATGGTTATGATTACAATTCTACAATTGCAGAATAGACCAAATCACCTCTATTGAGACGGAGTTCCACTTCACCAGTGATACTGTTAGGAACGACCACCTTACCATTTTCTCCTATTATAGATGTATATAGGAGTCCGTCTTTACCCATCACCTCTATGATTTCACCTGCAAGATTTGAACTGAAGATGAATGTGTGATTGTCTTGATTTACATAAATAGGAGCGGCTGGTACACGTGAGATTGGAGTATGAGCATCTCCACCTTTATAAATCATTACAACTTTACTACTTGCCTGCATAGACAGTGAAGCAAAGAATAAAGCGATACACAAAAGTTGTTTAAATTTCTTCATAGACATTCATATTTAAAATTTTCGCTGCAAAAGTATGAAGAAATATCAAACACAACAAACATTTCGACACAATTCTATTCACTTAGTTTTCACTTATAGGGCAAATGGGGGGGGTGATACTTATTAATAATCAAGCAGTTACAATACTTTTCACCACTTTTTCACTTTATAGGTTTACCATATTATCAAACAAGGTTTTAGAACTCTTTTCACCAAACAAGCGCTCATTTACCTTTTGCCGAATATTGGAAATACTTGATGCTGAAGAATTCAGCAAAATTGTCATCTCCTTATTTGTAAAACGCAATCGTGTGAGTATACAAACTCGCATTTCCAGTTGACTCAACTTTTCACAATTACCCATTTTATTATATATAAAAGGAAAATACTTACTTACAACAAGAGAAAGTTCATGCCATTCTTCTTCAGTTGGAGGTGGGGTATTCATCTTCCTCGAAGTAAGTTCCCTAAATCTTTTATAAACATTTTCTTCATCTAAAGTTGCGATATTTTCAGAAGGCTCCATTCTTACTCGCATTTTCTTATATTCGGTGATTTCATCTTGCAAAGCCTCTATTTGCTGTTGCATCTGATCTGCTAATATTTTTTTGTCCTTTTGCAAAGTTTCCAATTCATTTTTATACACCTCTAATTTTTGACAAACCTGCAAAAAATTATCATTCCATTTATCTATTTCCTTTTGATGAATCTCCAAATCTTGCTTTTTTTTGCGTTCATTCTTCTTATATTTTTTATAAAGCCAAAGGAGCACACCAAACAGAACTAATAAGAAACTGCCAAGCAACAATACTTTTTTCTCTTCTCGATTAGCCCTTTCAAGATTGACAACAGACTCCCGTTGTAAGTTACTATAATTATACATAGAAGAAGACTGTTCTAAAGCATTAGTTTGGTTTGTCTCCAGGACACTGTCCATTCCAACTCCCGCCAATATGGTATATTTAGTGATAGAATCAGTATTGTGACGTTTTACATATACATCCATTAACCCTCTACTGGCTTCATACGAATAACCAAAACGTCCTAATTTTCTAAAATAGAATTCAGCAGAATCCAATTGTTGAGTACCTAAAAAATACTTAGCTTTATAGTAATAATAATATTCACGAGGGGTAGCAATATTACCATGCTTATCAAACAGCCCTGATTTTGATTCAAATTTCTGCATTAAATGATGAGCTTCTTGATATTGATGCCTATCCAAATAAAATTCTATCAAGGTTACGCATACAGCTATAGCCTTTTGATGATAATGGTATTTTTCATATAAACGAGTACAAAGTTTGGTCTGAGCTATCGCCTTTGCTGTATCACCCATTGCACTAAAAATTGGTATGAATCTTTCACTACCTATTATATAATTTAAAGTATCTTTTTCCTTTAATGCATAAGTTATGTACTTTTGCAGCGCGATCTGCGCCTCTTGAAACAAATTCTGCTTCATAAAGACATCAGCCATCTGCCCATAAATCCTTTTAAGAGAATTGAAATCACAATCTTTGCTCAAAGTATCTACACTTTCCACCGCATCCTGATAACATTGCATTGCCTTGGGTGCCTCTTTCATATCACGATAGATACATCCCAAGAGATAATGAGCCTCCATCTTCTCATTAGGGGTACCTTTGCTATCATAATAATCTACGACTTCTTGAAACAAGGAGTCGGAAGGCATAGGCTTGAAAAGCTTATTCAATGCCTTTGCTTCAAACATGCGATAACGCATTTCTACTTTTTCGCCACATTGTGACATGTTCTGGCGATGATTGCTCAAACTGTCATACACAGCCTGCGGATTCTTCTCCATCAGACTATTCATTTCTGCCAACCATACCATTTGTTCTCGATGGTCTGAACAACTTCCTGTCATCAAAAGCAAGAAGAATAAAAAGAAAAATTGAATCTTCTTCATCAATTAATATTTTAATTAAACTATCTGTAAAATTGCACATTTATTGCATGTAAAATAGTAGCATCTCTGTCAATGATGTTCGGCAACAAAATTAAGAAAATAAATAGAAATAAGCAAATTTTTAAACGAAAAAAATGTCCACCAAAAATACACCACATATCCTTTTGTAGATTCTTGCTTAAAATTTCAATAGTTTTTCGTCCATGTTGAAGCATTATCTTTATCTCGCAATTTTGCTCAGGGTATTTCCATGTCAGAAATTTCATTTATATTAGTGTTGCAAACAAAACAAATAAAACTCAGAATGACACAGTGCCTAAGGAAGGGCACTTTTGCGACTGGGTAAAAGCACTTTTGCGTCTGCGAAAATCAGCAAGAAAAACCTGATGCGAATCATCGTACCCTAACGATGCGCATCATTAGCATCTAAGAAAGCGCATCATTAGCACCTAAGAAAGCGCATCATTAGCACCTAAGAAAGCGCATCATTAGACCCCTATAAAACGCAACATTAAAAATGGGATATTTTCAGTCACTAAAAAGAATGATTTTTATCATTAGATTTGATCGAAAAGAGAATAAACTATCCTCTAACAATTGCAAGTGTGACAACAATGAGAGGAATAAAAAAAAAGAGCGACTCTTAGAGCCGCTCTCAAGTTTTATGTAACTAAAGTATCATCCTTAAAAATTAAGGAAGACTGATTGCCTCGTTAGGACAAACATCAGCACAAGTACCGCACTCTGTGCAGAGATCTGGGTTGATAGAATACTTGTCGCCCTCAGAAATAGCACCTGATGGACACTCGTCAATACATGTACCGCATGCGATACAATCGTCACCAATTACGTAAGCCATAATAATAATGTTTTATAATGTTAATAATGTTTTTAAGCATCATATGCAACAGACGATTTTCGCCTGCCATGTTGGGGATACCAACATTTAATGATGCAAAGATAGGAAATATTTTTCATACTACCTACAATTAGGTACTACTTTTTTTATAATTTATACGTAGTCGAAATAAACTTATACACAATAAGATGAAAAGAATAACGTTATAAAAGTATATGAGAAGAATAATACTTAGCATCATGATGGGGCTTATTGCCACAATAGCATTAGCCCAGGAAAGGACGGTAGAGAATCGTCCTTATACAGACCTGCGCCCATTTCATTTTGGAGTGATGGTGGGTACTCACCTGCAAGACCTGGAATTCATCAACGCCGGACCTGTCACCTATACAGATGAGAATGGAGCGGAAGTCAACTCCAACGTTACCATCGATCAAGATAGATGGGATCCTGGATTTACGGTCGGAGTATTAGGAGAATTTAGATTGAGCACCCATTTCCAATTTAGAATAGCTCCTGCCATGTATTTTGGAACAAGACACCTTACGTTTCATAATATCATGCAAGACGCCAATGAAGACGGAAACGTAAAACAGGAAGATAAAAAACAAGAACTGAAGACGGCATACATCTCCTCTGCCTTCGACATCATCTTCTCTGCTCCAAGATTCAACAATCATCGTCCTTATATCATGGCTGGTATCAATCCGATGATGAACCTCAGCGGTAATAAAAGCGACTACATCCAATTAAAGAAAACAGATATTTTTCTTGAACTTGGACTTGGTTGCGACTTTTATCTTCCATTCTTCAAACTGCGACCTGAATTGAAATTCATGTATGGACTCATGAATATATACGATAAAGATCATGTGAAGAACGTGAAAGATAAAAGTATGCTACCATATACTTTGGCAGCCAAGGAAGCCCATAGTAAAATGATAGCACTGACATTCTATTTTGAGTAAATCCACATCATAGAATTTGAGCAAATCCACAACATAGATAAAAAAATGCCATAAAAGTACGACTTAGGAAACCTCTGATTCAGGAGGTGGACAAAGTAATACGTTTATGGCATTTTTCAGTTTCTATTTTTTAGAGGTATTCTTAACTAACTTCAATATCATCTTGCCTACCCAAATGGCACTTTTACCATTCTGGTCAACAGGCACTTCCCTACCATCAAGGTTCTTACGGTACTGCAACTGCTTAAAATAGGTATGGCTATGACCACCTAAGACAAGATCTATATCTCGGGTACCAGACACCATTTCAGTATCATCAATACCATCAATATCCCAACCCAGATGAGAGATGCAGATGATGACATCACACTTCTCCTTCTTCTTCAGGATCTCTGTCATCTCGTTCGCCTTAGCTATCGGGTCTTCATATTTTATAGAACCATAGTTGGCTTCAGTTACTAAGCCCTTCAGTTCAGGACCGAGACCGAAGACGCCAATCTTCACGCCTTTACGATAGATGATGGTATAGGGTTTCACAATGTCAGCAAGAGGAGTGCCCGTAAAATCGTAGTTACTGCAAACAATCGGAAACTTCGCCATTTTAAAGATACGCACCATGTTGTCGATACCGAAATCAAATTCATGATTACCTATCGTAGCCGCATCATATTTCATCTCGTTCATGAGACCAACTTCCACATCACCCTTGAAGAGCGAATAATAAGGAGAACCTTGCGAAAAGTCACCGCTATCAAAAAGCAGCAAGTCTGGATTTGCCTTACGTTCCTCCTGAATCATAGCGACACGACGGAGAAAACCGCCACGATTTGCCATCGCAGTATCAGCGAGATTAGGATTGATAGGCATCACACAGGAATGCGTATCATTCGTATGGAGCACCACCAGTTGTTTCTCCACTTTAGCCGGCTTTTTCGTTTTGGCCTGAGCTGCATCTGGCTGCATTGCAAAAAATGCAAGAGCCATTCCTATATATAATAATGTATGCTTCATCATTTCTACTTTTATTTTTCTCATTACTCAACTATGCATCGTCCTTCTATCTTAGACTCCACGCACTTTCCTTGCTTCTGCATCTCACGGAAATAATCCATGATAATATAGCGCACGTTATTTTCTTTCTGCTTAGGTGAAAGAACATCCGTACCACTCTTGAAAGCCACTAACTGGTCGTTACCTTCAGCCAGGTAATCGAGCGTAGCAATGCGATAAGACTTAGAAGGGTCAACAGGCTGACCGTTGATAGTAGCCTCCTTCAATTTGCCATCCTTTGTAATAATAAGGCGGACAGCATGACTCAAACCTTCTCCCCCACGATGAGCTATCTGCTGGAAGAGTTCTATGACCTTATCACCCGTAAGCGTCAAAAAGCAGATTTTGTTTTCAAACGGAGCCATATCATTGACATCACCCACAGTAATCTTACCCTTAGCGAGGTTACTACGGATGCCACCCATGTTATACACCGAGAAGACAGGCTGCTCATTAAACTGTCTGCCACCCCAAACTAAGATATCGCAAAGCAGATTACTGAGTTCGCTTTCAGGGCGATGACGAGTCATATCGTGGGCAATACTACCCACAACAGGCCCCATAATACTATCCACCTTATTTTTATAAGGAGCAATAAACTGGGCAGCCTCAGCTTCAGGTTTAGCATCCCATCGCTGATCGATGAGAATGCGAGTACGTTCCACCTTTGCCACCTTGTATTTTTGAGCAGCAGAAGGACTGACCATCAGCAACATAGCAGCTGCTGCCAGCAAACATTTACCACTATTTTTTTTCTTCATACTTACTAAATTTAAAACATGATGACACAAAGATACGAATATTTGTGGAAAAAACTAAGAAAAATGGTTGAAAATTTGCGAGATAGAAGAAAAAAGCGTAACTTTGCACCCGCTTTTCGGCGTAACCGCTGTTGTCTGGGCAGAAGAGTTGCCCGACCATGTTGCGCAGGAACGATAAACAATTTTTAATTCTATACAAAAAATGGATTTGATTAAAGTTGCTGAAGAAGCATTTGCAACCGGCAAGAAGTTCCCTGAGTTCAAGGCAGGTGACACTATCACAGTCGCTTACAAAATCGTCGAGGGTACTAAGGAGCGTATCCAGCTCTATCGTGGTGTTGTTATCAAGATCTCTGGTCATGGTGACAAGAAGCGTTTTACAGTTCGCAAGATGTCTGGTACTGTAGGTGTTGAGCGTATCTTCCCTATCGAGTCACCAGCTATCGATTCTATCGAGGTGAACAAGCATGGTAAAGTACGTCGCGCTAAGTTGTATTACTTGCGTAAGCTCACTGGTAAGAAGGCTCGTATCGCTGAGAAGAAGACTATTGCCAAGAACGCAGAGTAATTCACTTGATTACTATCCAAGTAAAAATAAAAAGGAGATTCCTTGCAAATCATTTGCGGAATCTCCTTTTTTGTTTTTTCACAAGACAATTGTCTATCAATCAATATCATCCGAAGAATCAGGCTTCAGTTCATGATCTTCATCCGTATCATAGCTCAGATTTCCATCATCTTCACCATGAAGAGCCTCATGAAAATCATCCCAACTTTGATACCCTACGAAAAGTGCCAGTTTATTGAGCGTTTCATGGGTAGGTTTTTCCTTACCACTCACATATCCCCACACCTTGTGCAGTCCCTGTGCACTCACCTTGAGATGATGTTTCACAGAGAAGATAGAAGCTAATTTTTCAAAATCAGAACCTACATGAATCTTCTTACCAATTTTCTTCTCTACCTCATGGGTGAGAAGTACTAAGTCATTTTTCATAACATCATGAAATTTGCAATTCTCTTTATCTTTTTACTAACGTATTCTCTACTTTTTCTCTATCGTTACCTAATTGCCTGCAAAAGTACAAAAAAGTTTGATTCGATGCTACAAAAATGCGATATTTTTTGTAACTTTGCAGCAAATTCTTAATAAATACATGTTTGCAATGAAAGAATTAGCACTCAAGTACGGATGTAATCCGAATCAGAAACCTTCCAGAATCTATATGGAGGATGGAAGCGAACTGCCTATCGAAGTAGTGAATGGCCGTCCTGGCTATATCAACTTCCTCGATGCCTTCAATTCTTGGCAATTGGTCAAGGAGCTCAAGGCTGCCACTGGTCTTCCAGCTGCAGCAAGTTTCAAGCACGTATCTCCTGCCGGAGCAGCAGTAGGACTTCCTCTCAGCGACACTTTGAAGAAGATCTACTTCTGCGATGATGTCAACTTCGAGTTGTCTCCATTGGCTTGCGCATACGTTCGTGCACGTGGTGCCGACCGTATGTGTTCTTATGGTGACTTCGTAGCATTGAGCGATGTTTGTGACGAGGCTACAGCTCTCCTCATCAAGAGAGAAGTCAGCGATGGCGTGATTGCTCCTGGTTATACTCCTGAGGCCATTGAGATTCTCAAGGATAAGCGTAAGGGTACATACAACGTAATTCAGATTGATCCAGACTACACTCCTGCTCCTATTGAGCGTAAGCAAGTATTTGGCATTACTTTTGAGCAAGGTCGTAATGAAGTTAAATTAGACGACCCAGCTCTCTTCGAGGATATTCCTACACAAAACAAGAATTTCCCTGCAGATGCTAAGCGTGACCTCATCATAGCACTCATCACATTGAAATATACACAGAGTAACTCTGTATGCTATGTGAAGGACGGACAGGCTATCGGTATCGGTGCCGGTCAGCAGAGCCGTATCCACTGTACTCGTCTGGCTGGTAACAAGGCTGATGAATGGTGGTTGCGCCAGTGCCCTAAAGTCATGAACCTGCCTTTCAAGGAGAAGATCCGCCGTGCAGACCGTGACAATACCATCAACGTATATATCTCAGACGAATGGGAAGACGTTCTTCAGGATGGTGTTTGGGAGCAGTTCTTCACAGAGAAGCCTGAGCCTTTGACACGTGAGGAGAAGAAAGCATGGATTGCACAGAACACAGGTGTTTGCCTGGGTAGTGATGCCTTCTTCCCATTCGGTGACAACATCGAGCGTGCTCACAAGAGTGGCGTAGAATATATCGCACAGGCTGGTGGTTCTATCCGTGACGACAATGTTATTGAGACATGTGACAAATATGGTATCGCCATGGCGTTCACACATGTTCGCTTGTTCCACCATTAATTGAGTGAAGAACGAAGAGTGAAGAGTGAAGAATTCATCCCCCCTTCAATATAAAAACGACATGAATGATATAGACGATATAATCATGGGCGGCATGGTCTTCAGAAGCGGTGGTGGTCCTAAAAAGGACGACGACGGTAAGGTGAAGACTAAGGCCAAAAAGAAAAAGTACATTACCGGCGCCCACGGCAGTGGCTCTGCTCGTCAGAAAGCTAAATATCGCCAACAACGCGCCAACCGCAAGTCGCAGAAAAAGTAATCAATAGAATATAAAAAAACATCCACGAACGTACCGAAATGCGCTTCGTGGATGTTTTTTTATCATTATTTCAGCATAATAGCTGTATAAATTCGTCCGCTATCAGTTCCAAGTTTGCGGGCTGAAAAATATTCATCAGAATGAGCAAATGTACAAATGCCGCAATCATGAATATTTTCCTCCAGAACACCGCAATGGATAAGAATCTCCTTATTGCAAAGTGGCAGATTGATGTGCCATTTCAAAGGTTGATCAATATTTCCCTCGGCTGCCATACGCTCACGTTCCTCAGGATTAGCCTTGAAAGCAGCATTAGGATATTGCGCTGCTATTTCTTCCATTGGGAAAGCGGCTTGTTCAAAAGCCTCGTAAACCTCATCTCCCACTTCAAAATTCTCCATAGAGATGCCAGGACCTATCACAGCCTTGAGATGTTCAGGCTCTGTCTTGTAGGCAAAAGCCATCTCTTGCAGGGTCTTATGTACGATGCGAGCCAAGGTTCCTCTCCAACCAGCATGAATGGCAGCCACGGCATGATGCTCCTCATCATAGAGAAGTACAGGAATACAATCAGCCGTAGAAACACCGACACAGACATTTTTCAGATTGGTCATAATAGCATCAACTCCCTCCAACACCATTTTACGGATATTTTCAGGCATTGAAAGGAACTCACCTGCAATCTGTCTTACCTCCACGCCATGAACCTGATGTGGGATGAGAATAAGATTTTCCTCAACACCCAGTTCATGAGCCAAAGCCTTGCGGTTAGCCTCCACGCATTCCGGATTATCACCACAAAACTCATTTATATTAAATTCACCATAGTTGCCCTGGCTCACCCCACCCTGACGAGTGGTAGAAAAAGCCATGACATCAGAGGCTATATGATATTCCTTTATCATTTTACTCGTATTCAAAATCATCCAGGTCTTCTACGTCCTCGATATCATCCTCATCGATATATTCAACGATATCCTCACCTTCATCAGCCAATTCCTGCTGGAAGCGTGACATATCCTTATCACGATGAACTAACGTATCTTCTGCAGTAATCTCCTGGAGTTTATTACTCTCTGAGTTCAACTCTTTCCACAGAATATCCTTGAGTTCCTGAATACCCTGTCCTGTCACTGAAGATATGAAAACCACGGGCAGGTCGGTAGGAAGCGTTTCCTTGAGCATCTCTATGAGTTCCTCGTCAAGAAGGTCGCACTTGGTGATGGCAAGTACACGATGCTTGTCGAGCATCTCCGGATTGAAATTCTTCAACTCACCCAGCAGCACCTCATATTCTTTCTTGATATCGTCCGTATCCCCTGGTACCATAAAGAGCAAGAGAGAGTTGCGCTCAATATGGCGGAGGAATCGCAAACCGAGTCCCTTTCCTTCGCTCGCACCCTCGATGATGCCAGGAATATCAGCCATGACAAAACTCTGGTGATCGCGATAATCCACGATACCTAATGATGGTTCGAGCGTAGTAAATGGATAGTTGGCTATTTTAGGACGAGCACTTGACACAGCAGAGAGAAGAGTTGACTTTCCCGCATTAGGAAAACCAACAAGACCCACATCAGCCAGAAGTTTCAACTCCATGATGATGGTCATTTCCTGCATAGGTTCTCCTGGTTGAGCATAACGTGGCGCCTGATTGGTAGAAGTACGGAACTGGAAATTACCAAGTCCGCCACGACCACCCTTGAGCAGGAGCACTTCTTGCCCATCATAAGTTACATCACAAACGTACTTGCCAGTCTCAGCATTGTAAACCACCGTACCACAAGGTACGTCAATATAAATGTCCTTACCGTCAGTGCCATGACATTTATCACGTCCACCATTACCACCATGCTCAGCAAAGAAGTGACGTTGATATTTGAGGTGCAGCAACGTCCAGTAGTTGTGGTTGCCGCGAAGATAAATGCTTCCTCCACGTCCGCCATCACCACCATCAGGACCACCATTCGGTTGGTACTTCACGTGGCGCAGGTGCATGGAGCCTTTACCACCCTTACCAGAGCGGCAATTGATTTTTACATAATCTACGAAATTGGATTCAGCCATTTTTTCTATTGTTTAATGTTTAGTGTTTAATGTTTATGTTTGATTCTCTTCCTGATTGATCCTCTTCCTGGTTGAAAGAAAGTAATGTGCAATGCCTAATTTTTATCAAGCTGCACCCAAGGCGCAAACCCAACTAAACATTAAACATTACACATTAAATATGATCATTAGAGGTTGTCAATCACATTGCAAACACGAGCGAAGATCTCATCTACAGTACCGAGACCCTCGATGTGGTGATGAATACCTTCCTTCTCATACCAATCGATGAGAGGAGCAGTCTGTGTATGATATACATTGAGACGCTTCTTGATAGTCTCCTCGTTATCATCAGAGCGACCGCTTTCCTTACCACGGTTGATCAAACGAGCCATCAGCTCATCCTCAGGAACAGCCAACTCAATCATGGCAGCAATCTTATGACCACGCTCAGCCAACATCTTCTTCAAAGCCTCAGCCTGTGGAGTGGTACGTGGGAAACCATCAAAAATCACACCCTTATGCTCTTTACCAAAGCTATCATATACGCTTGCGAGGATATCGATCATCAACTCGTCTGGAATCAACTGACCATTGTCGATATAACCCTTAGCAGTTTTACCAAGTTCTGTACCGTTCTTGATTTCATTACGGAGAACATCACCTGTAGAAATGTGACCGAGACCATATTTCTCGATCATCTTGTCGCTCTGAGTACCTTTACCAGCACCTGGAGCACCGAAAATTACGATATTTTTCATCTTCTTTATTATGTATATAAAATTATATATTGTTATTCTTCCACAATCTTACTCCACTATCGTATAGATATCACGGAGGTTTCTGCCTTCCTGATCATAATCCAGACCATATCCCACGATAAAATCATTAGGGATTTCCATCACTGCATAATTGATATCGAGATTAACCTTCAGGTTACCCGGTTTCACGAGAAGAGAGCAGATTTCTACTGATGCAGGATTCATTTTCTTGAGTTCCTCTATCATGTGGGCCATGGTAAAACCTGAATCAACGATATCCTCCACAATAATGACATGGCGACCAGCCAAATCCTGATTGATACCCATGAGCGTCTTCATGCTGCCGGTAGAGGAAGTGCCCTCATAGGAAGCATATTTCACAAATGAAATCTCACTCGGTATCGTTATCATGCGCATCAAATCGGCAGCAAAAATAAACGAGCCATTCAACACTGCCAAGAACACAGGTTTCTTACCCTCAAAGTCCTTGTTTATGCGGTCTGCAACGACCTGTACTTTCTTCAAAATCTCTGTTTCCGGAATGGAAGTCTTAAAGGTTTTGTCCTTGATTTTAACTATACCCATAGTCTTGAAAATAATATTTTGTGCAAAATTACGAAAAAAATACGAAACTTCGTGCTTTCATCGGGCTTTTTTTAGTACTTTTGCATTTGTAGAAAAAGAACACCCCCACAATAATAGGAGAAATAGGAGAAATATGAAGATATTTACAAGTACTCAGATTCATGAATTGGACAGATATACCATCGAGCATGAACCTATCTCATCGCTCAATCTGATGGAGCGTGCGGCTAAAGCCATTACCCGAAGCATTGAGGAAGAATGGTCCAGCCGTACTCCCATTGTTGTCTTTGCCGGTCCTGGCAACAATGGTGGTGATGCGCTTGCGGTGGCCCGACTACTGGCAGAAGATGGTTATCCGGTTTCGGTATATCTGTTTAACGTACATAATAAACTCTCTGCAGACTGTGCTGCCAATAAGAAGAGGCTTACAGAATGCAAACAGATCAGACAATTTACAGAAATTACGGTCAACCTTGATCCGCCGCAGCTCACAGACAAGACCGTTGTCATCGACGGCATGTTTGGCAGCGGCCTTAACAAGCCTTTAGCCGGAGGTTTTGCTGCAATGGTGAAATACATCAACCAGAGTGCAGCCAAGGTGGTAAGTATCGACATCCCGTCTGGACTGATGTGCGAAGATAACACCTATAACATCCACGCCAACATCATCCATGCAGACCTTACCCTGACACTCCAGCAGAAAAAGCTTTCCATGATGCTTGCCGACATGCAGCAGTACATCGGGCGCCTCAAGGTACTGGATATCCGCCTTTCGCATGAGTTCATACAAAATGCCGACTGCAAATGTTCCATCCTGGAAGAAAGCGATATCCGCCACATGATGAAACCTCGCAACGACTTTGCCCACAAAGGCAGTATGGGCAATGCACTTCTCATCGCAGGAAGCTATGGAATGACAGGAGCAGCCATATTGGCAACCAAAGCCTGTCTGAGAGCCGGTGTAGGAAAAGTTACTACCCATACGCCCAAGCGAAATTACGACATCATGCAAATCAGCGTACCGGAAGCTGTCCTCCAACTGGATCACGAAGAGACTTATTTCAGTGAACCTACAGATGCAGACGCCTTTGATGCCGTCGGAATCGGTCCGGGATTAGGTATTAACGAAGGAACAGCCATCGCCCTGATTGCACAAATACGACGTACCGCCTGTCCACTCGTCGTAGATGCAGATGCCATCAATATTCTGGCAAGTCATAGAGCGTGGATGCAGCAACTGCCGAAGGGAATCATCATGACTCCCCATCCTAAGGAATTAGACCGTCTGGTAGGTAACACCTGTGCAAACAGTTACGAACGGCTGATGAAAGCCAGTGAATTGGCAGAGCGGCTTCAGGCTTACATCATTCTCAAAGGACACTATTCTGCACTTTGTTTGCCAAACGGGCATATCGAATTCAATTCAACAGGCAACAGCGGAATGGCTACTGCCGGCAGCGGAGATGTCTTGACAGGCATTATCACAGCCTTATTGGCCCGAGGTTACAGACAGGCAGAAGCTTGCAAAATAGGCATGTATCTTCATGGACTCGCAGGCGACTTAGCTATAAAAGATCTGGGCAAGGAGAGCCTCATCGCAGGCGATCTCATAGACTATCTGCCTAAAGCCTTCCTGAGAATGGAAGATTAAAAGACAGTTCATCAACATCAATGAACGGTTGACATAAAAGTAATAGAGATAAGAGATGGCCTAAAGCGCATCTCTTACCTCTATAATTTTTAATTCCAAAGTACGTCGCAAATCATCCTTACGTCCCATTTTCAGTTTTCTGCGAATATGACAGCGCTGGCTGGTGATATTAGACTCAGACTTGTTGAGTAAAGAACAGATTTCCTTCTGCGTCTTTCCTTCCAATATCAATTTGCAGATAACCTTTTCGCTTTTGGTCAGTTCCACACATACCAGATCCCAAGCTAAGAGTTCCCTTTCTTCCTTTCTCAACCGCTCAGTGGCAAGCCCCACAATACGCTGACGCATTTCAGGAGTAAGTCTTTCCAGCAAACTTTCTGCTTTATCATGATCCAAATCGCGAATATTGGCAAGCATTTCCAATGCCTTCTTCTCTTCCTGATTGATTTCACGCGGTTGGCGCAATCCTTTAGTCACCTTACTCATATTATAGGTATAGACATAGACGAACATCAATATACCCACGAGTAAAGGCTTCAATGAAAGCCATAAAGTAACAGAAGGTTCTGCATAAAGATATATAGCTAATGCAGGAATCATCGCCAGAGCTACGACCAAAGCCGTTTTACGCAACATCAGACTGAGAGCGGTAATTCCGATAACCATCATCACGAAGAGATTACCCAAAACCGTGATATGATCATCGACTATTCCATAAATCACACAGAAGATACTATCAACCAACAGTTTACCTGCAGTCATCATAAACAGGGCAGCCAAACCATTATCAAAACTTAAACTTTGCTTCCAGATGGTCCATTGGATGACAGCGAAAGCTATCAGATGGGCACAGGTAAGACCAAAGCCCATAGGCTCCCAGAACATCAGAAACAAAAAGAAATGCAGAGGAATCACAACAGCTTCTATCAGTGTAAAGAACAGATAAGCTATCACTCTTCTTCTATCAATCACACCACAATATTGTGGACAAAGATACAATTCTATAAATCGTATCATTTTCACCGTACTATTACTAAGACCTTTCATACAATAATTCTATCAAAAAGTTAACGATCATCTTTTTCGCAAAAATACGCTTTTATTTTGAGATTCGTATCCTTTTTGGGGATTTTTTTAGTTTTTAGGGGTAAATTTCAGTGTTTTTTAGTTGTAAATGTAGAAAAAATCGCATTTTTCAGTATTTTTCAGTGCTAAAAAACTTGCAACCAAAGAGAATTCATTATAAATTTGCCACCAGAAAAAACAAAAAATCTACCATTTAACGATTCTAAGAACTTACAAAGTTTAGAGGAAAGATAAAAGTAATGATTTCTAAAACCAATAAAAAAGTAAAAGACAAAAATCATAAAAGTAATTTTTCTAAGAACTTCAAAGTTTAAAAGAATAATAAAAGTAAATAATTCTAAGAACAAAATCATAAAACATAAGATTATGAAGCAAAAGATGATTATAACAATGATTGCCTGCATAGGATTTTCCTATTCGGCAATAGCCCAAAAGGCAGCCATCAAGACCAACCTCTTGTATGATGCAACAACCACCTTCAATCTTGGAGTTGAGTTCAGCCTTGCACCGAAATGGACATTCGATCTGTCGGGAAATTATAATCCTTGGTCTTTCTCTGACAATAAGAAGTGGAAGCATTGGATCGTACAACCTGAAGCACGATATTGGTTCTGCAACAAGATGATGGGTCACTTCCTTGGTTTCCATGCCTTGGGTGGACAGTATAATATAGGTAATATTGATGCAGACTTCATGTTACTGGGAACAGATTTCTCCAAGTTGAAAGAACATCGCTTCGAGGGATGGATGATAGGAGCCGGAATCGCATACGGCTACACCTGGACACTCTCCAAGCACTGGAACTTGGAAGCAGAGTTGGGATTAGGGTACGTTTTCTCCAAGTATGACCAATACGAATGTGAGAAATGCGGCGAGAAAGTAGAAAGTGACAAGAGCCACCACTACGTAGGCCCTACCAAGGCAGCCATCAACCTGGTGTATGTCTTCTAAACGACATCAGAAAGGTAGTATTCTTATCATTTAGGCATTACATTGTTTCTATCATTTAGTAAAAGACTTCAATTATGAGAACATTTCATATCATCAAATTAAGCCTCGCAGCAGCAGTCATTCTGCTCTGTATGCCTGCCAAAGCACAGCAATTGGTAGGTGGAAAAGTGAGCCTTCTCAACAAGGAAGTGAAAAAAACAGGCAATAACGTTGCTGTCAATATGGATTTCAAGCTTGACAACCTTCAGGTGAAAAGCAATAAGGGAACCGTCATCATCCCGATGATCGTCAACCAGCAAGATACGCTCAAAATGCCTGCGGTGGAAATCATGGGACGCAAACGCTACATCTATTACCAGCGCAACAACAAGACTGCCACCCAAAATCCACTTATCGTTACCAGACGTAATAATAAGGAAGCCCAGACCATACATTATGCTTATACAACTCCATATCGCGAGTGGATGAACAACTCACAACTCGTTGTCGGACAAGATGTCTGCGGATGTAACCAAGCTATTGTAGAAAACGGTTTGTTCAGCCGCATCGGTGAAGCCCTGCCAGGACCAATGAAATTGCAATATGCATACGTGAGACCTAAGGCAGAACCTATCAAGAACCGACAGGAAAAGGGTACGGCACAACTCAATTTTCATATCAATAAAGCAATTATCAATACAAAACTAGGCAACAATCAAGCTGAATTAGACAAGATGCGCAAGACCATCGACCTGGTGAAGAACGACGCAGACGTACACATCACTTCGATTTCACTACATGGTTACGCCTCCCCAGACGGCAGCTATGCCAACAATGAGAAATTGGCTAAGAACCGTACTAAAGCCGTTTATGACTATCTGCGCAACCTCTATCCAGTGGAAATGAAACTGTTCAAGTTCTCCTCTACTGCAGAAGACTGGCAGGGAGTGCGTGACTACGTAGCCAAGAACAACATCCCGCAGAAGGCAACCGTGCTGAACATCCTCAACAGCAACATGGGACCAGACGAAATGGAAAGAGCGATTGCAGCCAAGGCAGGAGATGCACACAGATATCTTATCAACCAAGTATATCCACCTTTGCGCCGCACCGAATATGAAATCAATTACGACGTAAGACATTTCAATCTCGAAGAAGCTCGCAAGATTATCAAGACCCGTCCACAAAAGCTATCCCTCGAAGAGATGTATGCAGTAGCCAACAGTTACGAAAAGGGAAGCAAGGAATACAATGAGGTATTTGATATCGCCGTAAAGATGTTCCCAGAGGAAGAACTTGCTAATCTCAACGCAGCCTATACTGCCATCGACAGAGGCGATAAGGTAAGCGCAGAGAATTACTTGAAGAAGGCTGGAAATGGTCCGGAAGTGGACAACGCTAAAGGCGCACTTGCTGTTCTGAAGAATGATTATCAGACTGCCAAGACCTACTTCGAAAAAGCAGATAAGGCTGGTTTGAAGGAAGCCAAGATCAATCTTCAGGAACTTCTTAGAAGGATGTAATCAAAGGATGAATATCTATATATATAATGTATAGTAAAAGAAGATTATTCAACAAAAGATGATTTCATAAGTAAAAGATGACTCATAAATTGTAAAGAGAATTAAGTTTAAGAAGGTTTATAAAAAAAGCAAATAACTTTTGCTACAAAATATGCGAAACTTCCTTTTTAGAATTAATGTATAAGTAAAATAATTGTTTAACGTTTTAAGAACTTAAGATTATGAAGAAATTAAATCTATTCGCAATGAGTATGTTAGCGATAGCAGCATTCACATTCAACAGTTGCAGCACTGACGATACAATGTCTCCTACCACTGGTCAGGAAACAGTAGATGCTTTCTATGTTTCTCTCCAAGTAAATGGTTCTGCTGTGACTTCCAGAACTACCCAATCTAACCCTGAGAACGGAACAGTAGAGGAAAGCACCATCACATCTGGTACCATCTATATCTATCAAGGTACAGAAAGAATCTTCAAGAAGAACGTAACGGCAAGCGACTGGAAGACAGCTCCTACCCAGACAACTGCTGGTGAGACCAAGCCTATCAAGGTGAGTGTAAACGACGTGAAAGAGAACACACCATACACCGTTTACTTCTTGGCAAACGCAGATTTAGACTATCCTCTCGCAGCCAATGCAGCATTTGCAGGATCAACAGTCGGAGGTGCAAACTATGCAGGCAACAACCATTTCGTGATGTTCAACCAGAACGACGAGAACAAGCAGGCTGCTCACAGTACTGTTACCTTTACAGCAGACAATAAGAACGAGGCTACCCCTGCCATTGCTACCCAGATCTCTCTCGACCGAGTTGTAGCAAGAGTAGATGCTCCTAACGTAGAGGTAAACAAGATTGAAAGAAAGCCAGAAACTACCACCAAGAACTTTGAGGAATATTTGGAAGGTGTAGTTTATGACACATACGCACTGTCAAACTTGAACAACAACTCTTACGTAGTGCAGAATTGGAACACAACAGGCAAGTGGACACTCAATGCGCTGATTGCAGAAACTACTCCTTACTACAAGCCAACAACAGAGTACGGTACCAAGTATCAGGCTGCAGGTCTTGAGAATTTCACCACCAACGCCCGTACTCCTAAGAACTATATGTTTGAGAATACAACAACTGAAAAGGATGATGCAACATCAATCTACTTCTGCATCAAGGCCACATTGACAGAAAGTGCTAAGGCAAATGCAGACTTCACAGATGGCACATTCTATCGCTATGACGGCAAGCTTTACACCCGTATCGCAGATTTGATGGCAGACGAGGAAGTAAGTAACCCATTCGGAGCGCTCACAGCAGCAGAAGTGGTAAATAATATTAAGGATGCACAGGGCAACTTGATCGAGGAAGGCGAAAAGTTAACAAACTTCCGCAAGGCCAACAACATCGAAGTTTACCGTGAAGGTAAGATGTACTACTGCTACACCATTACGGACAACTACTACGTACGTGACGGTTATTACTCAATTCTCCGCAACAGCATCTATCGCTTGAATGTGGATGGTATCTACGACTTAGGTAAGGATGTTCCTAATGGACCAACTCCAGACGATATCCAGCCTAACTACTACATGAATGTAACAGTAGCTATCAACCCTTGGGTACTTAACTCTACTAATATTCAGTTGAAGTAACAATCATCAATCTTTCGGGGGCATTGCCTCCGAAAGATTTCCTCCAAAGAATCAAGAACGAAGCCTCCATAAGACAGTGATATAAAACTCACCCCCTACTACCTCCTCCATCCGAAAGATGGGACAACCCACAGAAAGATGGGATTACCCAGTGCTTCCAGTAAAGCACCCCAAAGACGAAATCAACGATGCCCTACCCTAAAAGCAGGGCACTCCAGATAACTCAAGAGAACTTTTCTAAGAATATTAACAATATAAAGATTTAACGATATGGCAAAATTCATCAACAACAACTGGTTTAAATTGGTATGTTTCTCAGCCATAGCACTAACCACAATGTCTTCTTGCATCAAGGAAGACATGGACGACTGCCCGCCTGCAATAAGTAAAGTGGCTCTCCAGTTCGACTATACATATAACGTGAAACAAGCTGACGCTTTCGCCGCTGAAGTTAAGAATATCAACGTTTATGCCTTTGATGAAAACGGCAAATTCTTTGACTCTTATATCGAAAGCCGAGAAAAGTTTGAAACTGGACACACGATGGAAATTACGGGTCTGAAGGATGGGAAATATACCTTCGTATGTCTGGCTCGCGACCGTCAGGTGATGTCAAGAGCAGAAGATGACGAGATGGAGTTCAGTTTTGCTTCTCTTACACCGGGCGTTTCTACCATTGACGACCTGACCGAAAGGATGGGTAAGGACAATGGCGAAGAAATCAAGAACGACAAGGAGTTTGCAGCCTTATACACCGCAAAGACCCAGGTGGACTTCCAGCGGCTGAACCAAAATGGAAACGAAGGTACAGTAGTGACTTCTACACTCAGCTTAATGAAGTGTACCAAGACTTACCGCATCGTATTGCTCCCTTACGAGAACGACCAGGCGGATTTCAAACCTGAGAATTTCGACGTTCGCATCGAAGGTTCTGCTGCATGGCTCGATCACAAAGGAGAGAAAGTGAAGAACGAAGGAATCACCTACTTGCCATACAACATGGAGCGCAGAGCAAACTATGACGGTGCACATACAGAGGTGAATGAAGAACCTGTAGATCAGGCCTTGATTTACGATCTCTCATCTTCCCGTATGTTCGAAAGACAGAGTGACAGACGTGCCGTAAGGGATGGTGACGAAATCAATTATGATGACAAGCGCATCATTATCACCGACCTCCGCGATAAGGATAATCCTGTAGAATTATTCAATCATTCTCTCCCTTGGTTCCTTGCCCTTTGCGGTGAAAAGGTAAACCAGAATTGGGAAGACCAGGAGTATCTGGACCGTGAAGACCATTACGTTCTGATGTTCTACGTATCGGACAAGAGAGATTACAACATGATCACCAAGGTGAATGTCAATGGTTGGAATGTCAATATCAAAGATACAGAATTAGGTAATAATCAATAAAGAAAGGAGGACGCTATGAATGACTTCATGAAATTATACGAAAGAAGGAATCGAATCAAGACCTTCTTGATGGCACTCACGGCATTGCTACTCTCGCTTTTAGCCATCAGCGTCTTCACATCATGCGTCTATGACGATTATGGTCCAGGCACTGCCAATGACGACAGCGAGACCTATTTGAATCTCAGTTTTCTGACTTCCTCTCCTACCGAGTCAAGGGCGGCGATGAGTAGAGCTGATGACTTCGACAGCAACCCAGCCAATCCTGCTACGGAAAGCAGCATCCACAGCATCAGAGTTTGGGCTTTCAATTCCAACTCTACAGGTGATGATGCCATCGCAGTAAGCTATAGAGAAGAAATTCTCACCACTCCTGTCAACGGAGAAACTGCCGTAAAGACAGTAAGCATGAAAATTCCTCGCAAATCTGGAGGAAACGAACTTGAGAATCTCGACCTTTTCATTCTGGCAAATGCGGAAAGCATCGAGGGTATTTTCCCTGACAATACTGCCAACAAGATGTTGACTCGCAAGCAGTTGAAGGAAATGGTCATCAAGAGTCAGTTCGGCATCAACGGTGAAGGTAAAGCCCAGGCATCTGAAGTTCCTGCTACAGGACTTCCACTGTCAAGAGTCATCACCCATATCTCTGTAGCAGACCATGTGGCAGATACAGAAACTGCCGCTGCAGCCAAGAGCGTAATCATTCCGTTGGTAAGAGCCGTTTCTAAGTTGCACTTCTTCTTCGCAAGAAAGGCTGATGGAGGAACAGAAGAGGCATTGATCACCAAGATAGAACTGGACGAGAATATCATACCACAAGCCAGTTATGTCTTCCCTGATGCAACCACCTATGCATACCGCGAGACTGCCGGACTCATCTCCACCCAGTATAATGGAACTACCACTTACGTACACTCAAAGGTGACGCTCGGAGGAGTTTCCAACAGATACATTACCAGTGTTGCAGACCCAACAACTTTCCACAGAGGAAGCAGTGAAAAAGCAGCTGAATACATGACGCGTCTGGATGGAGCCAACTTCGTATCCCAGCACCGTACTTATCTCAGAGAGAGCAACCGACCTATCACAGGTAGAATTTATTTCAAACTGAGTGAGGACTCTCCAGAGCAAAGTACCACCTTCACGATACCTTCCAACATGAAGCCTGCAGCACGCAACCACGAGTTGGTAGTCTATGCATACTTCCTCGAAGGCGGCAAGTTGCAAATCAACCCTACCGTACTCGACTGGGAAGATGGCGGAAAGTACAACTATGTAGATAAGGTAGAAATCCATACCGTCGTAGAAGGCGATTATCAAACCCATGACGGAGGCATACAAGTAGCTTTCAATGAGCCTACCTGGGGACCGAAGATTACCTTCGAAAACATCTATACAGGTGGCAGGAAATGGATTCTCCAGAGCAACAATCCAGTCTTCGGATTTGTAATAGCGGGAGACGAAAGTGGAGAAATCAAGAACACCCTGGAAGGCAACGGCAACAAGGAAACCATCAGCTTCTATGTAGTGCCTAAGAAGATTCTTGATATGGCAAATCCACACAACTATCATGCAAATGTCTTCTTGACGATTGTTCCAAGCAACAAAGCACTCATCAACGTGGGTGAAGGCGAAGAAAAATTGCCAGGAACCTCTACGGAAATCAGTTTTGTTCAAGTGAAGTAACATTTAAAATGACACCATCATGAAGATCAATTATCAATATAACAGAACCTGGAAAGCAATGCTGACCTTCATCATGGGCGTACTCTTATCCGGGTGCGCTGGGGAAGATGCCTTCAACGATACAATCGGAATGGAAGAGAGCCTCAGCATTTATCCACAGGTGACTGATGCCAAGACAAGAGTTGCATCCGACATGAGCCTCAACGAGGCTAAGTTGGATAAACTCGATGTGAAAATCTTTGGTAAAGCCGACGCAACGCTCAAGTTGGGCAAGACGTTGCCAAGCATGACTCAAGGTACTACTGCTACTTTGGACCAGGGCAACTGGAAAGACAAAAACCAGCTGGTAGAAAATGAAACTTACCAGGTTGTTACCATTGCCAATGCCAAGGAATCACTGCAAGGCATCAATGTTCTGAGCGAATTAGCAGGAAAGACCCAGACGGATGCAGACATCTGGAAACCATACCAGACGAATACCAATCCTGGCAAGAATTTCCTGATGAGCAGCACGACCGATTATCTCGTAACAACAGCTGCCCGCCAAACCATCCAAACCAGTCTCTGCCGTGCAGCAGCTAAAATCCTGGTAAAGCTCAACATCAATGTGCCTGGATATACTGTTGGCAATCCAAGTTGGAATTTCCAGAACTACAATACTGCTACCACATTCTTCGGCGAGAACTCTGCCAAGACTTTGGGCAATATGAGTGGAGCTTACGAAAGTGCTATGGTTGAAAACGGAAACTTTACCATTACCACCTACAGCTATGCTACCCAATGGGACAATACGGAGCAGATGCCTAAGTTGATCGTGAAAGTACCGCTGACCAAGATTTCAGAAGATGCTGAAGGAGAAGGAGCCGTTGGCGAAACCACAGACAACTTCTATAGCATACCAGTACGTGACATCAACGAAACAGAGTTGAAACGCAACCATATCTATACCGTCAATGCCAACATTACCAATCGTGGCAGCAGTACTGAAATCGTCTATGGAACCCAGGCGGATATCCAATACGACGTGATGAAATGGACAGAAGGCGAAGAAACCGTTATCAATGCCGATAAGCATAGTTATCTCCTGGTTACCCCTACCTTCCATATCATGAGAAATGAGAAAGTGGATAACAAGACGATCCAATTCTATGCTTCCGATGCTTGTACTGTCCAAATAGACGAAGTTTATTATTACGACAAGAACGGCGCAAAGAAGATGGTTGAGCCAGAAAGTACTACTTATCCACAAATCAGTCTGAATTTCGCCAATGGTCATACTGAGAAGAAAGACCAGGGTATCGTCAATATCCAAGCTAAAGAATTTGTTCCGTTGACCGTAAAATACATCAAGTTTACCATATCCTGTGGTAAAGGAGAAAACAAGAAGACAGAACAGGTAACCATCAAGCAATATCCATTGGAGTACATACAGGCCATTGCAGGATGGTACTCTACCAAGAGTCTGGACGGATGGATTGATTGGCAAGAACATCAAAGTACCCACGAAATCAAGAAGACATCATCTGATGATAACTTCACGGCAAAGGTTTATACCTATGGTGAGGTACGAGAAGGATTGGGTTGGTGGTCAAAAGGCACATATATTTGGGAATACAAAGATGCTGGTAGCAGAAAAGCATACAAAGCCACTCTAAGTACAGCCAAAAAAGACCAATCTAACAACAACATGTATGTGGTTCAAATTACGCACACCAACGGAGACTATACGATTGGACATGTAAACAACATCAATCCGACCACAAAGTTGTCTTCAGAAGACGTAGTATCACCTGCTTTTGCTCTGGCATCTCAGCTCGGGACCGTACTCAGTTTCAGCAAAGGAGTCAAAGCATCCAAGCACTGTGATGACTATGTAGAAGTAGGAACAGACGGAACCCGTTATGACAATTGGCGACTTCCTACGGAATCGGAAATCAAAGTGATTGTAAACTACCAATACGAATCTGGTCAGGATGTCGTAACAGAAGTTCTTAGAGGCTATTCATATTGGTCTTTGAGTGGAAACCTGGTAACAGCAAATTCACATGGTTCTGATGAAGGATTCGTACGCTGCGTCCGCGACCTTACACCTGAAGAGGTAACAGCATTAGAAAACAAGAAAGAATAAACCATCACAAAGGAGGCACTATTATGAAACATTTAAAATATTATATGAGTATGATTGCAGGACTGTTGGCTATGCTGACAGCCTGCACAAACGACATGGTTGAGAATGGTCCTTCTGAGCATTGGGAAAAACAAGGAAACGAATATACCATTACCACTTATGTTGGTATTCCGAGCTATGAGGAGAACCAGACCATAACCAGAAGTCAGACATACGGTAATGAAGGTATTGACCGGGCAGAAGACATCCAGCTTTTCTGCTTCGACAAGGACGGTTTCTTCTTAGGACTTGCAAAAGATCTTACGCTTGAAACAACGCCTAAAGGAGATATCCTGGAAAACGGCAGCAGCAATCCGAAAGGCATCAAGGCTACAATACCAAATTCTACCGCAAGAATCCACTTTGTTGCCAATGCTACGCTGGACATCACCCAATCTCCTAAATGGATCGGAATGCATGAGAATATGCTCATGACTTCATTCGAATCAAGCGCTGGAGAAGATCAGTCTCAAAAAATCGTCTATTGGGGATATGTCAAGAAAAATACGCCAGAGGAGATGAAAGCTTTCCTCAATGGTGGAGCCGACAAGCCTGTGATACATCTCATCAGAGACAGAGCCAAGGTGAAGGTTGAACTGGAAGACGAGGTGGCTAACGAAATTGAAAAGGTGATAGTATCTATCTACGACGGTCAGGAACACGGTACGATTGCTCCATTCAAGACAGACCTCACCTTCCCTGACACCCATGAGATGGCAGTATGGAACCCTGATTATATCACTCCTACCAAAGACCAGAAGACATACCAGGGTTCTGAGGGACAGATGGAGAATATCGCTTATACCTTTGAGAATCGCAATGATGCCAGCAAACCGCTGAAGGTTATTCTCTGGGCAACTTACAAGAACGGTACCCATAAACGTTTCCTCGTACTTTTGCAGGACAAGGACAACCAGCTCTACCGCATCAAGCGAAACCACATCTATAAGATTAAGGTGAAGAAACTGGATGCTTCATTGGGCTATGACAGCTTTGATGCAGCCGTAAATGGAACACCAGCCAACAACCCTTGGATTGTAGTAGAAGACATTGTACCAGAAGTTTCTGACGGAAAATATACCCTCAGTATCACAAATGGCACCTATATTCTCTTGAACGAGGGAGCTACTGCAGCACAAAGTATTTCCTTCAAGTATGCTGGCGATACCGACATTACCGCAAATGACTTTGAAGCAATTTGGATGAAGAATACCAATTGTGCTATCAATGAGACTCCTGTCATTACATTCAATAATGGCGAAGGAAGCATTCATTATACATTGAGCACCATTGATAATTCCATGAAGGAAGGAATCATCCGACTGTTGGACAAGAAGCATGGTCTGAGCAGGAATATCCACATCTATACCATCAAGAATATGGAATATGAGTTTGAGTTCCCTGCTACGATGGGTAAGGGTATCAGCGCCACAGCACAACTGAAATTCAAGATTCCGGCTAACTATCCGAAGGAATTGCTTCCAATAGAAATCAAAATCGCTTCTAATGATATCAATCCGCAGAATTGCGGTATAGAAGTAGGTTCTACTGCGGAAGTAGATGGAGGAAAAGGATGGAACAACTGGTTTGTTGTGAAATATGAATCTGCCAGCGTAGTGGGTACGACACAGACCATTACCATCAAGAACATGAGAGTCAACACATCCGGTACTCGGGGTAAGTTCTATGTGAAAGCCAGCTACTACAACGGAGGCTATATAAACGCAGCAAACGTGAAGACAAAGGCTAAAGAAATTACTTTTACATATAGATAAAAACAACGGATTTTACAGAATCATTAAATATCATTTACTTTTACTAAGAACACCAAATAGCGAAAACTATTTAAACTGGTCGTCGGAGATATAGTTGCCGAGTTGAACTCACCTTCTATAGCTCCACGACATTCATTTTTTGAAAAACTGCACATTTTTGTTGCCTTTTTCAGATTTATTATTTAACTTTGCAAAAAAGAATTGGCTTATGAGATATCGAATTATTATTATCACCGCATTGGTGTTCTCATTGAACATTCTGCAAGCTATCGGACAAAACCGCTCGTTTGTCTATCCTGTGATGCCCGACTCTCTCAAATCCGTAGAACAACGGCTCAATTATCTGGGTCTCCATTATTGGGACAATTTTGACTTCAAGGATACCTTGCAACTTAGCAATGCCAATATCTCAGAACAAGGATTTGTCAATTTCATCGATCTCATTCCTCATTTTACTCCAACTACCGCAGAGCAGAGTGTGCATATCTTTGCTTCAAAAGCTTTTGGGAGCCAGAAGAGTAAAGACAAATTCGAGAGCCTCATCGAACACTATCTGGGTAATCCGAAGTCGCCTATGAGGAACGACAAGGTGTATCTTCTTTTCCTCAACGAAATGGAGAAATCAACAGGCTTTGATGAAACAGAAAAGGAGAGGATCGCCTTTAAGATAAAAACGAGGAACAAGAACCTGCCTGGTGACTATGCCCTTGATTTTGTGTTTACTGACAAGAACGGGAATCAACATCAACTGAGTGACTACAAAGACAGAAAGGTCATCCTTTACTTCTATGACCCAGACTGTGACAACTGCCACAGAATCTCGGCTTGGCTTGACAAGCAGACCATCCCTGCAGATTACACTTTTCTATCCATATATGCCGACACACGCATCAGCGACAGCTATAGCCTGGAAGCCATGCCTACCATTTATTTACTTGACAAGGGGAACAAAGTAATCTTAAAAGACTGTTCTCCTGAAGTTCTTATGCAGGTTATCAACTAAGAAAATCGAGCCAATTCTTTAATTATATCTGTTTAACCAAGGAAGAACAGGAATATACCAAACACATATTGTATCTCCTTCATGAACATTCCTATAAGTATTTCCTCTGTACTTTTTCTGGTCAACAATAAACTCATAATGTGCAAGGCTCCCACCTTTAGTACCATTACTTATTTCGTAAACAACAGCATCTACTGGCATCCCATATTTTTCATAAATATATGGAATGCCAAACTTGCCACACAGGAAAAATCCGATAAAAATTACAAACATAACAAAGTTTACTTTTACCAATCCAAAATTTCTTTTTTTCATAATAAAAACTGTTTACCTGAAGTTCTTATGCAGGTTATCAACTAAGAGCCTGCATATAACTCATTCTACCAAGAAATCAACATTATCGGCATATCTCAGACCAAAGAAGCCTCTCTTAATGTTCATAATACATTTTGTTCCAAGAGGTTTTGTTTCTTTGTATGTATCATACCAGAAAGAAATATCTTCATTATCTAATTTAATCTTTACATAATTCTTTTTGGAAGTAGGAGTCTTATTTACACTAACAGCCGTTAGGTCTATCACTTTGCCATATTCTTCCTTAAAAGAACTTGTTGATGACAAATACTTGTTTGGAAAAAAGACCAAAGCTGGTATTAGAATAAAGCACAAAGAAACCTTTACGAAACACACACACCAAATATCCGAAAAGCCATCCGAAGACTTTCCTAAATATTTTTTTATTAATGCACACAGCCCTGAAAAAGTAATCATCCATATTTTATCATACATCCATGGGATACATATTGGTAATAAAGTATAACTATGCTGTACCAACAGTTCTATATATACTATCAATACAAAAACAGGTGCCCATAATATAAAATCAAACCAAAAAGGTCTTTCTGCTCTTGGCTTTTTAAACAAGCTATAAATTGCCTGCAATCTTCTATTCTTCATTCTATATTAATTCTAATTCATTTTAAACTAATAGTTACAACTAAAACAACAAGGGTACACAAAATTCATGCTTACTTGTTTTTTGAAAAACTAAGAATGCCACTCAATATAGCATTCAATCTATTCTCCCATTTATCGGCAAAATTGTTTTTTTTATCTCGAAGCCTTACCCTTGCATTCCTTCTTGTAGATTTAGAATATCGCATTTGACCAGCCCTCTTATGCATTATTGCCTTGTTAGAAGGGCTTGCCTTTACATTTCTAAACTTAATTTTTGTAGCTATTTTTGAAACATATCCGGAAATAAAAGTAACTCCAGCACCTTCTATCACAGATTTTTTTACTTGCCTACTATCAATATTTTTTCCTCCTTTTTTTATTTGGTTTGATATTTCTTTTGCTGCCGAAGTTACCGCAGAAATAGCAACTTTAGCCCCAAGCCCTTTAAATGCAGAAACACCACTTGTCAAAGCACCTTCCCCTGCAGCTATACCTACATTCGTCCAATTGACATTCTTTGACAAGTTATCCAAGACAGAGCTATTGGTATCATAATTCTCTATAAGTTGACATGCCAACTCTGTACCGCCGCCGATAACGGCACCCAAAATTGGACCTTCACCATCTTGGTCTGTCGTATTCACAGGATTATCCAAGCAATAGTTATAAGGAGACATATAGCCGAAATTCTCACACAAAGGATCTATTCTATCCCATGTAGGAACTATTGGGTTATATTGACGTGCTCCATAGTCATACGTATTCAAACCATGCATCATGTCAAACTCCTTACCATTATATTTATAGGGTTGGAAGTCTGCTTGTAAAGTAGTAGATTGATCGCTAAAAGGTGTCCCGAAAGGATAATAGTTAATCACTTGGCAAATTTTTCCTCCAAAGTCTATTACTTCCCTGTTATTACCAAGATGATCTTTATTGTAATAATAGAAGTTAAAAGCATCAGTTGCATTAAGTGCCTCCACTGCTTTTGTCCATTCTTTTCTTCTCTCTTCATAGGCTTTCTGTTCTTCTTCTGAGATTTCTGAGTCGGAACCATCTTCATACAAAGAAAAGTGAGGCGCAGGTTTGGCTATACCGCAATAACCTCCTTCAAAAAGATATTTGTTAATACGCCCATTCTTTAATATGAGATTACCCTCCATTAAGAAATCTAAGGAGTCTGTTGTCTGTATCTCTGATGCATCAAGCTCATGTGTACACCCATCAGGCACATTGATATTTGGCATGGCTGTATAATATATGGTACGAAGTTTTGTACCCTCCGCAGAATAAATATATTTAGTTACATTGCCATTGGAAAATTGAATACGAATAGGATTCTTGTTATTATCATACTCTATCATCGTTATTCCACGACCTGTGTCGCTAATTAAAGCACCAAAATCATTGTATTTACAGGATGATATTCCATCAGATGCCGGCTCGAAATCAAGCGCCCCTTCATAAACGATTTTGTCGGCAGCATCACTGATATTAACTATTTGATTCCCATTCAATGATACATTCAACTTATCTATAACACCATACGTTCCATCCTGTTTTTTCCCATGACGCTCCAAGGATGTAATATTGCCATTCAAGTCATAGTTGACTGATTCTTTAAAATTATCACCAGCATTACTTAGGCTTTCTCCCTCGCCATAGTTTGCCTCAGTCAGACGGTTGAGTCTGTCATAATGAAACTTATAACCTCTTTTTTCACTATAGTTACTGTTTGACCATTTTAAACTACTGATATTACCATTATAACAAGGAGTACCCACACCATCGGAATAAGAAAGTTCTTCTTTGAAGCTATTACTCTCAATCTTGACAGGCCAACCATGAACATCATAGCTATAAGAAACATTTCCATATTGCTCAGGGCGAACTATCTGCGAAAGCCTGTTTGTTGCATCATACATATAATTCAGCGTTGAAGAGCTTTCCGTTCCTTCCCCATGAGATAGGATAAGTTTCTTGCTAATAAGTAAATTATTTCTTGTGGAATACTCATTGGTCAAAGATATTTTAAGTAACTCACCATACTTGACATCCAGTTCTGCATCTGATGTCACCAATTTATTGGTCAAAGAATAAGTGTTGGATACCTTGCTTGTATAACCTTTCAATCCTTTAGTTGAAGTATTTATAAGGTTGCCTTTAGGATCATAGCTGTTGACAGTAAACAAAAATTGTCCATTAGAGGTTTTGATAATAGAACCAGCTAACAAGTCATTACATCCACCCTTTTGAGACGGACTTATTGGCGCGAAGTCATCCTTAAAAGCACCAGATAAAAAGTCATACGAATCATAATAATAAGCCTTTTCCAAGGATACATTGGAGCCTTTGGAAAAGTTGGAAGTATTTCCATAAAAAGCATAGCCAGAATTTGCTATGCCACCATTCTGGGAAGAAAAGCTCACATTGAGTTTCGCATTCTTGATATTGGTATTACAACTTGTCGTTGTTCCCACCAATACAACACGATCAAAACGGTCATACAAATAGAAACGATACAAGCCTTTATCCCTCAACAAAGCATCTTGTTCATAAGCAAGAAGTCCCTCCTTGTCATACCAATACTGAGTGTATTGAGAACCTGGTAATGTTTTACGAACGAGATTTCCGCATTCGTCATAATCATACTGATAGGCATAAGCAGCCAAATCCTCTTTTTCTTGATATTGGGGAGACAAGATATAACGCAACTGCCCCAACTTATCATAGACATAATAAGTATCCCCCTGGTTTCTACGCTCCAAGATGGTATTTCCATCCAAGTCCTTGAAAATAACAACTTCATTTCCATCAGCGTCCTTTGCTGATTCCTTCTCCAGACAGCCTTCCGGATAATAACTCTTTGCAATAGGATCTGCATCATACCTTATCACTTTATCTGACAAAGTATTGGTTTCATACGAACACTCATTGTGGGCACTATGAGCATGCCAATTATTGCCAGCAACATCCTCTCTGACTATATGGTCTGCATCATCATAATAATTCTGCTTGAAGGCATACTCGTCATTATAATAGTTACTGGAAGCACTCACAAAACTATAATAGTCCTTGAAGTCCAATCCACTGCCTATTGGTGTTGGATAAAAATTTTTACTCTCACGCCCCTTAGAATCATAAGTCTTAAAGGTATATACATTATCCGACGTACCAGAAGCTGTTGATACAATCTCTGACAAATTACCCAAGCCATTATAATAACTAACATTTTCAATACTTGCACCATTTGTATCAAGGTGCACTGTTTCCTTTATATAGTTTTGTTTCTTGCTTTGGGCATATAAAAGAAAGGGAACACACAAGGCTAAAAAAGTTATCTTTATTCTCATGTTACTTGCGATAATTATATTCATATTCCTTTAATAAAACGTTATTATAGTCATACACACTGGTCAATCTACCATAACTATCATATTTGAAAGAATTGACATTACCATTTGGCCGAATGATAATGATTGGTCCAAACAGTGGATCCCAAACATAACCAGTAATTTGTCCAGAACTATAGCCCTTCAAAAAAGAGGTCAGTTTAGAAATACACGTGTTTTGGTCAAGGAACAGTTCATCAGACACCGTAAATGGTATATAGGAATGCCCCTGCATCATTAGGTAGCAGTCGTTCCAAGCCCAGCTAAGAAAGGTATAAGTTTTCCCCTTCTCCTTGTAAATTGTAGGCATTCCTGTACTGGTATAGCTACTATAAGTGAGAAGCGTATCCACTACATTATAACTATTCTTACGTATAACCATATACGGTAACAAGCGGTTCTTGCCATTGACTTTTCTTGCCGAATAGGTAGTAGTTTCCTCTGATATAAGTTGCCCATTCCTACTATAAGTAGTTTTATATGGTTTGATATAGAAATCACCCTTATACAATATTGAATCATTGCCACTACTTGCATTAAAGTTACCAAATGAATAGGTGTTAGTCTCCGAGAAAACACCTCTATTGAGTGCCTCCGAGTTTACTATTCTTAAACCCACTTGATGCTTGTAAGGCTCCCATGAATTAAATTTTACATCCGACTTATCATAAGTATGAGTGGTTACCATCTTTGCACCATTTGAACAAAACATGGTATCCTGCTCTTCTACTACATCGTACTTTGGGTAGTACAATTTATAGACTCCACCCAAATAGTGAGAATACTGCGCACTATTGCCATAGCACTCATAAACAAGATTTGAGGTATAGACATAATGATTCAAGTAATTATCCTTTCGATATTTATAGCCAACACCTTTCACTTTTCTTCCATTACCATCATAAGTATTCTCCTCTAAGAGAACCCCTTTTTTAAAACCTAATTCAGACCACTCATCAAAAGGTGTAAACTGGTCTGCATAACCAAAAGTGAGTGTAAAGCGTTGATCTCGCACCGAAGGATCTGAAAGATTAGAGTAATGGTAAACATGCTGCTCATGAAACTTGCTCGGATTAGTCACATCCCTTATGGTTTCTGTAACATAGGAGTAACCAAGACTCACACCAGTACTGTTAGCCAAAGGAACGATGGATGAGGTATGAAACGTCGTCATGCGATACGAAGCGTTTTTAAGCTCACATTTTAATTTCCAATCTTTCCAGTAATAGAGAGGAGAAGCAAACAATTCTCCACTCGATTTGTTGGTATTGGGGATATTATATGTATAATCCTTCTGGCTCAACAACTCTTTCTTATCCACAGAATCGTAAGACTTGATTGACTTGATTCTCAATCCTCCTCCAACACCTTCCATTTCCGAAATATTTTGCCTGTCCTTGCTCAATTTCTTACTATAAGTGTTTGGCTCATACTCAAAGTCGGTAACACCGCCTGTAGGATAGACAATTTCATTCAAGATTCCTATTGGAGTATAGCTAAAATCTGGATTTCTGAAAGTTTCCATATTACTAGCATAGCTCCAATCTGCATGTTTATAGGCTTTTCCATTGTAATATCCCCAATGGTCAACACAAGAAGTTAAATAATCACTTGGCAGTTTCTCAAACTGATTGTATTTAAATCTATAGACACCTTTTATTCCAGTAATATTACTATAGTGTATCGCATCATTCTGAACCATCAAACTATCAAGTTTTAATCTTTGGTTCGTTTGGGTTGTACAAAATCTATAAGCCTTATATCTCGTAGGGCTTGCTTTGTCCCATTGAATAGTTAGAGATTGGATTCTACGAATCCTTGCCCTACTCAACACATCATACACATCTGAAGATGGATACCTAAAATTAGCCAAGGAATCCTTATCGCTCTGCAAATAATAGAATCCTCCCACCTGTGCACCATTCTGGGATACTCCCCAAGCTTTAACCATGCTCACCAACTTTCTGTATAAGTTCGGAATTCCCTCTGAATACAATGAATGATACAGGTTCTCCGTGGCAAGTTTGTCTGTGACATCAACAGACGAAACATCAACAGTTATTCCGTTCATTGCCTCTATCGTCTTAAGATAAACTGGAGAACTAATAGAAATCGTATAAGGAAAATTCTGGTTATTTGTACCATATGAGAAACTTGTGCCAAGTGTTCCCGATGCTTTTTCATCCACATAATCGCTGTAATAGGCATTGAATACTTGAATAACATAGTGGCCACGTTGATAATGCAACTTATATAACACATTACCATATCTATCTGCAACCTTGGTAAGATACCAACTAGACGCATGCCATGTTTCATTGTTCTCATTGGCACTCATGTGCCAAAAATTTGTAGTATAATCTATGGCATTTTTATCATAGCCAAATGTATATACATTACCCTCGTCATCACGAATAACAAATCCAGCTATTGTTTTACTTTGCTCTTGGTCTATGGCAGCCGAGTATGGGTATTTCTCAAAAAGAGAGCCTATAAGATTAGAAGGATCATTATAATCATAGATTACTTCCAAATTATCGTTGCTTTGTACTCTCCAGTTTCCATCTTGGTCCAGAAAAAACTTGCCAGACTTGCCCATAAAGTGAAAAGTATATTCATCAGGGGCATAGTCATATCCACAGTTCGCAACATCATCCTTCAACTTACTATAGTTGCCCCCTTCTGCCATGTATTCAATTAATTTATTATGACATTCAAAGTAATTAAAAGGTTTGCGAGCATAGCTAGCCTCCACGTGCTTAGGATACTTCCATTCATCAAATCTTCCCTTTACAGTTCGTGTAATCACACCACCAATATTTAATGTCCAATTTTGCCCTGCCCAAGATGGTAAGCTATTAGGCATCACACCAGTAGCATCATAATCCAAAGAAATCGGCATTTTGACACCACGGACATTCATCTCATAAAGTGGAATTGTAATATTAGGATTACCTGTGAAATAAGACACACCCACATCACCATACTTCCCCAAAGAGGCTGCTGTTGGAGTTTGAACATCTACAAAGGAATTTGGATTTGGAGTCCAATAACCAGGTTGTGCCCCAGGAAATTTAAGTTGGGCCTTTACTGATATGATTGTCATTAATAAAGTGACAATAGATATTATCCTGTTAATTTTCATAGCGCTATTTGACATTTATAGTTCTATTATATAATTTTCCATTAACATTGACATAAAGAACATATTGACCTAAGAATAAGCCACTAGTCTCAATATGGAAGATACCAGTTTCACCTGCCTTGACAGTATAAGACTGTTTTTTGTACAAGACACCAGATGAATTTGACAGAGCTATCATTACATTGGCATCAGTGTCTGTACCATAACTGATATCAACTCTTCCCTCTACATTAGCAACATCATACCTGAATGAATTTGGATGTTTAGAAACATCTATGTCCTTACGAGTTTTCCCTGCATATTTCAATTTTTCATTGACGGCATCACTTATCTGGGAAAATTGCTCAGGTAATATCCTATAGGCTAAAAAGGAACTACCAATAGGATTTGAAATATCATAACTAGATTTTTGGATGACAATACAGACAGGATACCTAAATCCTTTATAGTACCATTCATACTTATCTTCGATTTCCTGCTTGGGATGAATGGAATCTATCTCAGCATAGTTAACATCCATTGCCATTAAAGTTGTGGTTTGCGTATGCACCCTAAGAACATTATCAAGAGTGTCTCTTTCGGAAAGAATAAGTTTTCCTAAACCATCTGCTTGTATGGCCACTTTACCTTTTACTTTCACCGAATGGTCACCACAATACGTACCATAGCCAACAAATTCAGAACAAAGAGAATCACCATATTGAAATGGGTATTTTAACGTAACTTTTTTTCCAAAATACGCAATCTTAGAAAGACGGTTTTCTTTTTTATATTGCTCAAGGATGCCTGAATTAAGGCGATAGGAAAATTTTTCTTGCCCCTCAATCTTATGGAAATGCGAATAAGCATCTTTGGTAATAGTCATTTCGCGTGTGCCTTCTGTATCAGAAATTGAACTAAAATCCCAAACTTCCCCTTCCCCAGTACCTCCTGGGTAACAAGACTCCATTTGCTGATACACCAACTTGTCTGAATCCCTCATGGCATTGGCTTCCACCGTAAGTACATTTTGACCAAATGTAGGTAAGGATGCCGATACTAACATCATTAATTCAAAAACTTTCACTTTCATTTTATCCTCCATTTTTTACAAATAGTAATGAATCATTTGTATTATGCAACAAAAGTACAAATAAAAAATGAAATAGAATAACTTTTTTAGAGAAATATCAGCAATTTATATAGTTT
>ERZ791632.18-NODE-18-length-80115-cov-35.5863_pt1 | contig 80115 bp, 69 predicted proteins | sample MGYA00510263_ERZ791632 | MGnify/ENA primary metagenome ERZ791632 (study PRJEB30046, sample SAMN00715181) | human gut metagenome | study: EMG produced TPA metagenomics assembly of the A metagenome-wide association study of gut microbiota in type 2... | reverse complement strand
CGCCTTCTTCGAAATGGAAAGGCTCTTCATAGATGTCTGCCATTTCCTTTGTCTTTTCTTTCATATAGCTCACGGCACATCGGGGAGAGATGACTCTTACTCCAGGACCATAGCTCATGAGGACGGAGTAGAGTTCGAAGTTGATGACCACGGAGATTTTGAAGATGCAGCTGCCGTCCTCATTCTGCCTGATCAGTTCCTGGCTATGATGGAGGGGCTTGGTCTTGATATACTTACTCTGTTCTCTGGAAGCCCAGAATTTGATGGTGCGAGGCTTGTTGTCGATATTCTTGCTCACTCCTATGACATCGTCAAAGAACTTCTCGCTATCGAACTTGGGATTTTCACGGAATGGCTCTTCGATTGGTTCAATGGATACCATTCTGTCAAGAGCCAAGTTATACAGGACCAGGTCTTTCTTCACTGAGCCGAAAAGGAACCATCTGTTTCTGTATTCCTTCAGCAGATAAGGGTAGAGGATGTATTCGTTTGCCTCCTTTGCGTTGAATGACTGATACATGATTCTCAAAGTCTGCTTATTGGCTATGTAATTGTAGAGAGGGTTCAGGAGTTCCAAGCCTTTGAGGTTCGGCATCGAGTCAAAGTGGATGATGGGCTTTCTGTTGCTTTTGCTGATAGACAGCTTGTCTTGCAGTCTTCCCACTACGTCTGCCATTTCTGAGAAGTGGTCAAAGTCCTCCAGCTGTTTGAGCATTTCTACGGCTTCTTTCATGATCTCATAGTCGTTTTCAGACAGAGGCATGTCGAAGATGGAATAGTTGGGGTCTGCATAGCGGTAGTATTTGCCATCATACACCTCTATAGGGGCATTGTAGCCAAGCTTGTCACTACGCATGATCTGCAGGTCTGCCTGCACGGTTCTCAAAGACACACCTTTCGTGATGCCTTCCATGTCATAGAGGGCATCGCTGCAAGCATCCACCAGGTTGTCGATGGTCCATCGGCGATACTTGTTTCTCAGGCAATTATCTATTGTCTTGTACCTTATCAGGGCATTCTTGTTTGCTGGCATAAGCTATTCTTTTTAAATTCTGTTGCAAAGATAGCAAATAACTCCGCAATCTATTTGCGTAGCAGCGATTATTTAACTTTTTCCTGCACTTTAAGGTAGTTTAGGAGGTTTTTGGGAGCCTAGAATCATCTTGTTTTAAATTCATTGCTTGCACAATGTGGCTTTTAGCATAGTACCCGTTGTTAGGCAAAAGAGTTATGGAAATCAGCAAAAAACTTGTTTTTGGGCACTGTTCTATAAGTTTTCTGCTGTTTCTTTTGTTGGTTTGAAATTTAATGTGTACTTTTGCCATGTCGTATATTCATACGGCTATATGAATCATTAATTGTAAAAGCTATGCAGTATCCAACCCTATTAGAATATATGAAGGCTATTCAAGATGCCGGTAATAATCTTGACAAGTTGTCTCATCTTTCTGTCGTATTAGATGGTCACGGAGAACCCTATCACATCAGCGGTGATTCTTCCGTGGTATTCAAGATGCAGGACAAGACTACCGGGAAATGTTATGCTCTCAAGTGTTTTACAAAAGCTCAGAAAAGACGTGCTGATGCGTATTGCTTGATAGCTGAGGAACTGGAAATTGTAGAGTCTCAGTATGTTGTTTCAGTTAAGTATTTGGAAAAGGAACTCTTGGTTTGTAGGCAAGACAAATTGGAGAGATTTCCTGTACTGTTGATGGATTGGGTCGATGGACATACTCTGGGAGCTTTTGTTGCTGCAAACTATCAAAATCAATCAGTCATGTCGATGCTTTGTTATCGTTTTGGCGTAATGGCAGCTTGGCTCCGCTCTCAATCTTTTGCTCATGGGAACATTGCTCCAGACAATATCATAGTCCGTCCTAATGGTTTTCTAACATTGGTGGATTATGATGGAATGTTTGTTTCTACTATGAAAGGTTGGGAATCTCCATCTGTAGGTAGTAAAGATTTCTGCCATCCTTTGCGCACTGTGGTTGATTTCGATGAAACAATAGATGATTTTTCATTGGCAAGCATCGCCTTGTCTTTGAAAGCTATATCCATGAATTTTACTTTGTTAGATACCTATGGTGCATCAGACAGGCTTCTCTTCTCAGAAAAAGATTATCGCACTCCATCAAATAGCAAGGTCATATCAGCCTTGCAGGGGTTGATGGGCGATAAAGACTTCTGTACACTTTACTCTCTTTTCATGCTCGCCTTGGCAAGAAAGGAGCTTTCTACATGTTCTTTTAGGTTGTTTGTTGGCGAAAATCCAAATCTGTCTCAACCTATTGAAGACTTATCAACAAAAGTTACGGAGGAAGATTTGAACGAGGCTATCACAGATGAATTTGGTGTGAAATATAGCAAAGATGGAAGAAAACTATTGAATGCTCCACAAGAACTTGATGGTACTTATTCGATAAAAGAGGGGGTTAAGATTATTTGTGAAAGGGCATTTTTTTGCTGCGGTTCTTTGAGTAGCCTTGTTATTCCGGATAGTGTATCTCGTATTGGGAATGGTGCTTTTAATGGCTGTCATTATTTGCAAAAACTCGAAATTCCTGATGGTGTAACTCGTCTTGGAGAAGGGGCATTTGAGGGCTGCTCTTCTTTAGAAAGTCTTGTTATTCCCGCCAGTGTTACTAGCATAGAGGATAGGGTATTTAAAGATTGTCATTCTTTGAAAAATCTCGTTATACCTGATGGTGTTACCAGTATTGGAGAAGATGCATTCGCCGGTTGCGAATCTTTGAAGAGTCTTGTCATTCCTGCTAGTGTTGTCAACATTAAAGGTGATCCTTTTTACTGCTGGACAGGTAAACTGAGATGCCTGTCGCCATACTTTATTTATGAAGACAATGTTTTGTTTGATAGAGACAAAAGTACAATTATCTCATTTAGAGACATAAAAGCAACTTCATATACCATTCCTGACAGTGTTACGAGTATTGGAGAAGGGGCATTTCAGGGCTGCTCTTCTTTAGGAAGTCTTGTTGTACCCGATAGTGTTACTAGCATTGGGGATTATGCATTTGAGGGCTGCGAATCTTTGAAGAACCTCGTCATTCCGGACAATATTACCAGTATAGAGAAGGGTGTATTTCAAGGTTGTAGCTCCTTGACAGATATTGTCATTCCAAATAGAGTAACTAGTATTGGAGAAGGTGCTTTTTTTGCATGCAATTCCTTGATAAGTATTGTCATCCCATCTGGTGTAATCTGCATTGGGACTTGGGCATTTTATGGTTGCGAATCTTTGAAGAGTCTTGTCATTCCTGACAGTGTTACCAGCATTGGGGATGAAACATTTTATGGTTGTTGTTTCCCAAACGATCTTAAACAGGAATTAATCTCCCGATTTGGAAATAGAATATTTGTGAAACCATAATGGGGGCTATGATGTGAAATTGGGCTGCCTGATTCTGGGAACAGGGTAAGGTGGCCTTTTTAAAAAGATAGTTTCGGAAAAAAGTAATCAGGTTTTTTCAGTTTTTTTTGTTGGTTTGAAATTTAATGTGTACTTTTGCCATGTCGTATTTTCATACGGCTATATGAAACGAATTATTAATTATAAAAGCTATGCAGTATCCAACCCTATTAGAATATATGAAGGCTATTCAAGATGCCGGTAATAATCTTGACAAGTTGTCTCATCTTTCTGTCGTATTAGATGGTCACGGAGAACCCTATCACATCAGCGGTGATTCTTCCGTGGTATTCAAGATGCAGGACAAGACTACCGGGAAATGTTATGCTCTCAAGTGTTTTACGAAAGCTCAAAAAGGATGTGCTGATGCGTCTTCCAACAGTAGTTCTGTGAAGTATCTGGAGAAGGAACTCCTGGTTCTGAGTCAAGGTAAAGAGGAGAAATATCCGGTAGAGTTGATGGATTGGGTGGATGGTGATTCTCTGGGTGCTTCTCAGTTGAAAGTAGAGGATATGTCAACAGAAGCAACGAAAGCAGAGTTAAATGAGGCCATTACAGATGAATTTGGCGTTAAATACAGCAAAGATGGAAGAAAACTATTGAAAGTTCCACAAAAGCTTAAGGGTACTTATTCCATAAAAGGGGGGACAAAGATTATTTGTAACATGGTATTTTGTGAATGCGATTCGTTGAATAGCGTTGTTATTCCTGATGGTGTTACTGTTATTGGGATTGATGCATTTAGTTATTGTGAATCATTGAAGAGTATTGTTATTCCAGAAAGTGTTGTCAGCATTGAAAAATATGCATTTGCCGGTTGCTCTTCTTTGAAGAGTATTGTTCTTCCAGATGGTATTACCAGCATTGGGGATGAAACATTTTATGGTTGTTCTTCTCTGGCTAGTCTTGTTATTCCAGACGGTGTTACCAGCATTGGAAATGGTGCATTTGCCGATTGTGGTTCGTTGAAGAATCTCGTTCTTCCGGAAAGTGTTGTCAGCATTAAAGGTAATCTCTTTTGCAAGTGGAATGGAGAAGCGAAATGTTTGTCTCCGAATTTTATCTTTGAAGATGGTGTGTTGTTTAACAAAGACAAAAGTACAATTATCTCGTTTAGAGACAAAGACATTACATCATATGTCATTCCTGATTATGTTACGAGCATTGGGGGAGATGCATTTTCCGGTTGCGAATCTTTGACGAGCCTCGTCATTCCAGATAGTGTTGTCAGTATAGGAGATGGTGCATTTAGTCACTGCGAATCATTGAAGAATATTGTTCTTCCAAATAGTATTACTAGCATTGGATTTTGTGTATTCCAGCATTGCCGTTCTTTGAAGAGTCTTGTTATTCCTGACAGTGTGACAAGCATAGATACATTGGCATTTTGTTTTTGCTCATCTTTGAAGAGTCTTGTTATTCCTGATGGTGTAACCAGCATAGGGGATGGTGCTTTTTCTACTTGCGAATCATTGGAGAGCCTTGTCATTCCTGGTGGCGTTACCAGTATTGAGAAAATGGCATTTAGTGGTTGCAAATCCTTGAAGAGTATTGTAATTCCTGACGGCGTAACTAGCATTGGGAGTGTTGCATTTAGTGGTTGCGAATCTTTGAAGAGTCTTGTTATTCCGGACAATGTGACTTGTATAGGAAATAGAGCGTTTGAATATTGCTTTTCTTTGAATAGTCTCGTTCTTTCAAAGAGTCTAACTAGCATAGGTGATTGGGCATTTGAGGGCTGCGAATCTTTGAAGAACCTCGTCATTCCTGACAGTGTTACCAGCATTGGGGATTATGCATTTAGTGGTTGTAGATCTTTGAAGAGCCTAGTTATTTCTAATAGTGTAACTCATATTGCTGTGGGTGCATTTCTGAGTTGCACTTCTTTGAGTAGCGTTGTTATTCCTGATGGTGTAACTAGTATTGGAGATGGGGCATTCATCGGTTGTGAATCTTTGAAGAGTATTGTTATTCCAGATGGTGTTGTCAGCATTGAGAAAGATGCGTTTAGGGATTGCAATTTCCCAAACGATTTTAAACAGAAATTAATATCCCGTTTTGGAGAAAAAATATTTGGGTAACTATGATAGGGGTTATTATAGGAGATTGGACCGCCTGGACATGGGAACAGGACAAGGAAGTCTTTTCAGAAAGTTGGTATCGTCGGTGGCATCTTCTTCATGGCTGGTGGAGGAGTTGCTTCTGACGGCTGATACTCTTGCTTTGGAGAGAAGCAGTGACATCAAAGTTCATGAATGTTTGGCTAAACGCCGATCTCCTGTAGCTACCGTGATGCGTGCCATAGCGATTGGCTTGCTTTTTGATACTGAATCAGAGACTGCTTCTGCTTATCAAGAGTATGGTTTCGCCTGTGACAAGGAAGATTGGTATGCTGGGGCGTTTATGTGGAAGCTTATCTTTGCTCTTCGTCATGGTGCTTCGAAGAAGGAAGCTTTTATTGTAGAGAATGTGTCTTCGTTCAAGGGGTTCGTTGAAGATGATTTATGGAATGAGCGTAGCTCCATCCTGGGTGTTCTGATTCGGGCATGGGGCGCTTCTTACGGTTCCTATGATTTTGACAGTGCTTTAATCGTGCCATGGAGTTGCCGAGTGAGAGGCGTTTGAATGGTATCCTGGTGGGTGCTTTGACCGATGCCATGTCTGGATGTGACAGATATATGGTAAAGGCTAAGTATGGTAAGGGGAGTAGTTTGGCTGGTCTTGTGAACGTTTCTTCCAGGTTGCAGGAATTATACAAGGCTGCCAGACCAAGTTTATAAGTCAGGCTCATGGGGATATGTTGGAGGAGAAAACAAAAGCACCACATTAGAGATAGAGAATACGATTGATGGTCCGATTTTTCAGACTTGGCGTGAAGGGGATATGGAATACAGGATAGACTCTCCATGTGGTGAATACGAAGTGGAGCTGTTGATGGCTGATGTTACCAAGCCGGCATCCCAGTTGCCTAATCTCCTTGCCAGAAGCAATGGAGAGGCATCATCTGAGGATGTAAGATTTGATATTAGCATTAATGGTGAAATCAAGGAAACTGATTTCTCTCCAGCTGATGGCTGTTATTACCGCACAGCCTTCAAACGCAAATACATTATTGAGAACAATAGTGGCAGTATCGGCATTCAGTTGAAGTCCCTGCAGGGCAGGCCTTCCTCAGTGGCATTAAGATCAGAAAGTTGAATTAGAGCAATGGTAGGCTGAGACTGCGTGTAGCGTATTTTAAGCTGTGTCAGTCTATGCTCTCACAATAGCAGACAGAGCGTAGCTTATAGGGGCTTGATAGAAAAAGAATGGCAGGGTGTATAATCCTGCCATTTTTTAATATATTGTAGAGCGACTATAATACATAGCCCTGCCATTTACTGCTAAAAACAATTCCCCAAAACAAACTCTGCCATAAAACGTCTTTATGTTTTATGGCAGAGCAACAGGCTTTTTGTTAGAAATTCCGAATAGGACTAATATGAAACGTTGATGGTTTCATAATTGGATTGCGGTATGTTATGTCCTTCTTTCCTGGCAAGAGCACGTGTCTCCCGCATTTCTTTTTGAGCCTTTCTCAAATTTGACTTCATTCCTGTATAGGAAGCGGAGTTCCAGGTTCCAGCCGCACTACCGCCAGTGTCCTTACCATTCTTCTTGATCTTGTAACCTACGAGGGTTAAGGATTCATAGCAGCCTTTCGCATTGCGTTCCCATCTGTCATACATTTGTTTCCAGTAATCATAGGAGTGCTTGCCTCCACTACCGGAAGAAGACAAAGTAGAACTGCTCATACCTGAACTGTCATAAGAACCACTTGCTGGCATATTAGAATTATAAGTTCCGGATGTATCTATGGTCTGGGCTACCTGTGTTAACGTTTCTCCCACCTGCTGCAAAACATTCATCGTTCGGTTGAGTTTGATACGTTTGATGTTTTTTCTAGCCATATCATTATCCAGATTTTTTGCTTGTCCATAATAATCCAATGCCTTGTCAATATCTCCTAAATCTTCGAACAAAGCACCTATATTGTTCAAAGCCGTAGACTTATATCCTTGCCTGTTATCTGAGTCGGCAGCTATGCACAGCATATATTTATCGAATTTCTTTTGCTCATTTCCGGAAGTCTGCATCTCATATGCCTCTTCAAATATCTGTTTCGCGATGGGACTGATCTCTTTTCCATCCGTTCCCAACTCAGTGGAATAGCCGTATTTATAGGCTTTCACCTTATTGTCGCTCGAATAATTATCTATATTGTCATAACCACAGGAGGATATTACATTGCCTTTCGCATCCAACAGCCAATATAGCCTGTTCCTGATTCCTACTGCAACTTCGTTGGTAGGGAAAAAGAGCAGGTCCCAAGCTTGCTTGGACAGTTCTTTTCCATTAGTGGCAAATAGAGAATACTTACCTTTGCTTTCTGCCATCAAAATACCTTCTTTTTCATTCCAGATATTGATGTCATCATACTTGCATTCCACGAGTTCACTTCCCAGCTTGTCGGAAACACCTTTTTTCTTATTCCTTTTCACGATACAGAAATTGGAATACTCATCTATCTTTTGATATGTCTTGCCAATTTGCTTTTTTCCCTTCATGAAGACATATCCTTGTTTTGTCTTCTTGATGATGGTTTTGGTTATCTTGGGCAGTGTTGTAGGATATACCTTTGCCATCTCCTCATTCTGCTTACTGACCTTCGCATATACTTCATTCAACTGTTCCTCTATAGCCTGTTTCTTGGCAGACAGCACAAAAGGTTTAATGATCTTACTATAGCATGATTTAGCTCCTTTATACTTCAAATTGTATTCATTCTTATATTTAAAGGGAACTATCACTTCATTTTTAATAGAGACTGAACCGAATTTACCCGAAGTGTCCTCAGCCATGAAGAGCGCATCATTTAGCATCATCTGGGATATTCTGTCTTTGTCGCATCGTTTGTAACCAATGCCATAATAAAAGTCAGCCCTTTCGAGACTCTTATATGCAGCAGGTATTAAAACATTTCCCGACAAGTCCATAATTCCATAAAGTCCATTTTTCTTGAACCTTACAACATTGTTACGGCAAACAAATACAAACTCCATATACTCATAAGAGTCTTGCAGGATAGGCTGGAAACGATAATCATATAGGTTGAAGAGTCCATCAGTACCTTGCGCAATTATTGGCATATAAGAATGATTCGTAATGCGTTGAACCTCATTAAAATCTGGAGAGACTTTCTTTCCGTGAAGGTCTATGAAGTAAAAAACACCACCATTATTAACCGCAGCTACATTGTCCTTGAAATTATTTGCCTTTTCATATACAGGCTGCAAGCTCCAATCAATCTTATCTTTTTCCTTATATCCAAACTTGTAGATTCCTCTATCTAAGACAGGAACCAGTTCCTGACTATGCAACATAGACATGGGGCATAGTGAAAACATCAAAGAGAGAAATAAATGTTTCATATTTATCATTTTCTATAGCCAAATTGCCGCAACACTGGAAAATTATGTATTTTATAAGCACCTGAGTAATCAAAGTTACTCAAGTTCTTGCCATGCCAGAAATTTCACTTATCTTAGTGTTGCAAAAAACAACTAAAACTCTGAATGACATGGCAAAAGTACAAATAAATTCTGAGAAATTCACTCCATTTGGAGTTTTTTTCTCGATTATGCAGCAATTGGATACTCTTTTAGCTCAAAATGTTGATTCTTATGTTGGATGTGATGCATATTGTATAGTGCTCAAAACTCTACAAGAAGCTATCCATCGCAAGCACCCAATACTAGCACTTGGGCCCGGTGGACTTATACAATGAGTTGAAGAAAGAATTTCAATAGTAGAAGTTATGCCAGCCGTCATGTCAGAAAAAAAACTTGAATACAAAGAGAGGTACTATATATGAGTTGATTTGACTCTATATAGTACCTCCATGTATTTTTGTTCATCCAGAACAATGGATGCTTATTTCTTGTAAACAGCTTTCAATTCTTCGATTTTCTTTTGGGCATCTTGGAAGTTGGTGGTCAATGACTCTGCATTCTTTACAAAGACTGTGCTGCTGGAGTATCATTCAAGTTTCATGTACCAGCTAGCCTTGCCTTTGGAAACATAGTAGCCGATCTCAAAGCCGTCATTGGTGACAAAGCGGTTTTCCAGATAATCTGGATTTGCTGAGCAATCAGTATCAGCTTCAGCTACCGATTTTGCTAATGCCTAGTGCAAAGATACTACGATTCTGTGCATTCATTCTGCATACTTAAATATTTCTGCAGATTTTCTTCAATTTTTTCCTTAATTGTGTCTCTCAGGCTTTGAGGAGAAAGAACTTCCACGTCTGGAATGAACGAGAATATCAACTGGTTCAACTCCTTGTTGGGCTTAACCTGGATGGTTATGGTTCTTTCTTCCAAATCTGCTATCTGAAAGTGGTGGAGTGGTTTGGACACGATATATGGAAAGCGGTTTTCTGAGAATCTGAGTACAACGGTTTCAATGTCGGCCTTTGGTACTGTTACTCCGATGACATCCTTGAAATAGGTGTCGAAATTGATCTCAGTATTGTTATGAAACGGAACATCTACTTTCTTGAATGACACAATTCTGTCTAATGCATAATTGCCAATTGTAGAATATTCATCGTTTAGTCCGAGCAGAAACCATCTGTTATTATATTGCTTCACATAGTAGGGGTGACATATAGTCTCGAACTCATGGTCTTTGAATGTGCGATAGTGAAGCTTGAGGGGCTGGTGGTTGACCGTGGCATCAATAATGCCAGAAAGATGCTCCAACCCCTGAAGTTTATCATTCTGTTCAAAGGAGATGAAATTTTCTGCATTGGCCTTTACTCCAAACCGGTATTCCAGATTGGAGATAACTTCTTCAAGCCATGCATTGGCAGGGGTGCCTCTATAGCGTCCGAGCATCTGTATGGTGGAACGTAAATTGTTCACCTCTTCAATGGACATCTCATTATTATATATGGTGAAGTTCGGATCTTCATACCTGTAATAATACTGCTTGCCGGAAGCCATTGGATAGGCTTTGATAGGTGCATCATAGGTCACTCTATCGCGCATATACTTAATGTCCTCACGAATTTGGCGAAGCTTTACTTCTTTACCTGTGAGGTCATAGAGGCTCTCATTCACTTTATTGATGAGGTCCTCAATAGTGTATTTGCGTTTGAAGTCGCTAAAACATCTATCCAGTATCTGATACCTGAGTTGAGCATTCTTGCTAGTTGGCATACGCTAAACATTTAAATGATTATCATTGGCAAAGATACTAAATCTGTGCGAAATATCTGCACAGAAAGAAGTTTTTTTTCGGTTCTGTATAAAAAAACTTGGATTTTGTGCCTATTTCTAGTTAAAGGAGAGGTTTTAATAGATTATGTAGGGGCTTTTCCTTATCCGTAGACCAAGTTTTGTCATTTTTTCAGGAAATAGATTGGCTATGTTTTATTTTTTATGTACTTTTGCCACCAATTTTAAATGTAGTAGTTATGGATAGAAAAAGTCTTTCGATAGGAAATGTACAGAAACTGGCCTTGTTGGCTTTGCTTCTTGTTATCTGTGTAGGTTCTCCTGCACAAGTTTACAACTTCAATTATCTCAATTCGTCCCTCCGTAAGGTATTGGCTTTATACCTGCCTGACAAGGATGGCATTTATCAGAAGTCAGATGCCCAAGAAGTGAAGGAAATTACAGAGGCTGCCTTATACTACGCTTATGACAAGAAGGCAAAGAAACTTTATGTGAAGACTTCTACAGGTAACTATATGGTATTATTGGACGATTATTATGCCAAGGTATTCAAGAAGAACAAGGCTATTCCTCAGCCAAAACCGGCTGAGATTGCCGTCTTGGCAGATAGGGTTAACCAAGAACTGTCAGAACATTTCTCTCAGGTGAATGCGAAGCGCAGAAAAGAAATAGAAGCAGCTAGGAATAAAGCTTACAATGATTCTGTGGCGAAAGCTAAGGAAGAAGCACGTTTAATGGCTGAGAGAATTAAAAAGTTGAAGCAGGAGCGTGAAAGTTACATAAAACAGCATGATTGGCGTAGTGTTCCTACAGGTAACCACAGTTTATACTGTACCTTGTGTGAGAATACCTTTACGCAGGATTCCATATGGAGTATAGGTGTAAGGAATGATACCATCTATTTTGTCACTCATAAAGATGGTGACTTGGATTTAGGCTATATGGAAAGTCATGCGGCTAAAGTTCTAGATGACTTGAAGGCTTATTCTCCTTATAAATATCACTATGAGGTATATAAGGATAGTATAGAAAGTTGTGTGGAAGATTTAAATAATGACTTAGTTGGATACCTGAATTATCATAATTATCTAGGTTATCTTGCAAATCTTCAAAAGAAGGCTCCTTATGGATATTTTGATGGGTGGTCATGGGATGATGAGTATGGAACAGTTACCTTTAAGTGTACCTACCAGAATTCCAATAAATGGACAATCAAGTACATTGATGTTTATTGGGTGGTCACCAATGATGTGAATGATGTGCGAGGAAGCGGCCATTTCAAAGGCACTGGTCCCGTGGAGTATATGCATGGTGGTAGTTGGGACTGGGACAGCAGCTATTACTTTGTAAGTGGTGATGCTACCAATATGAGCATTAGCAAGGTCATCATAACTTACATGAATGGTAAGCAGAGGGTTTTGACTAAGAATATGCTTAGGTTCAATACCAGTGACGATGATTAAAGCTTGAAATCATAAAGGCAGATAGGTTACATGTGTTACCTACCTGCCTTTTTAAATTCCATTTTGATTATGGTTATGATTCTTATCATCATTATTTGGTTACCTTTTCTAGTATATTTCGCATGATGTGTGCAGACTTATTGCACTGATAGTCTAACTTCGTACTTTTACTACAAGCATTTGTCTTCCTTTTATAGAAAAAACTGGCTTGAAAGTAGCAAAATGAATACTTTAATGCTGCAAAAGAGGTGTTTTTTATTTTAAACCTTAACGGAAGTTAAAGTTCTTGCGATTTTGTCAAGGATTATCCTCGCGTGCGCGTGCGCGCGTTGCTGTTAGAAATTTTGCATTTTTTCCCAATTGTAAAGAAAAAGAAATCACGTTAATTTTGGCCTTGAAAAAAAGTGTGATTTTTGTTTGGAACTTAAGGAAGAAATTCATACCTTTGCCGCCGAGATGCAGAACAGCACTCAACGCTCATGGCTCTTTGGGATAACTGTGTTTAGACCTTAATATATAACAGTTGGAGCTCCTACCCATTGGCTTTGTTCGTTCAAAGGATATTAAACCAATTAAATTGAAAAAGCAATGAAGAAGTTTTCGTTATTGATTATTGCGTGTGCTTTATTTATCAATGCGCATGCACAGAGGGTAGTAGCTCCAGAACCAGATTTCATTGGAAGTTATTGTGTACTCACGAGTGATTCTACTTATGATGTCCTGCCTAAGGAGAGTGGCAAGGTGGAGAAGCATCAGAGCAAATTCTCCAAGTTCTCCAAGATTGCAGGTGCAGCGAGTGACTTGGGCTTTGCCGGTGGACTCATTGGTGCAAGTGCAGGTAGCTTGTCTGGATTGGAGACCGGTGTGAGAGTGATGGGTACAGCTGCCGGAGTGGGCGTGGCTGCTGATGCTGTGAATACTTTGGCTGGTGTTGAGGGAATGGACATCGCTTTTGCCGGCGGCAAGTCTGCTTATTCACTCAAGAATGACGGCAAGGGCATCCGCCTGCTCATCAAGGCTGAGAAGAATGATTATGATCCGATGGGTATCTACCGCATCGTGCGTTTCAAGGCTTCCAAGAAGGACAGAAGGATTCAGTGGATGACATTCCAGCCAGCATTGCTTGGAAGTTCTGATGCACAGAAGAAGGGGTTCCTTGCTTTCTCTGGCCATAAGTATGTCACTCAGAGCTATCTGCTTGACATTCCGGCTTCTGAGCTGGAGCCTGGAGAATATGGAATCATCTACATGGCGGTAGCTTCTGCCCAGGAGATTCCGGTAGGAACATTTAGTATAACAAAGTAAAATTAGAAGGTTATGGAAACATTGTTGATGTTATTGTTTGTGGGTGCTTTAGCTAAGGGCACGACAAAAGCTGTAGTTGGTGGCGGTAAGAAGAAAAAGAAAAGAACCAACTGGGATCGTCTCAGTTATGAGCAGAAGGCATGGCTGCATGATCATTCATAAGTAAGGTTTTTCATATCATCTATTGGCATACTCTCACACTTATGGGAAGTGGGAATATGCCATTTTTTTGCCTTTTTCGTTTCTGTGCAGATAGGCTGCATAGGAGGTTTGTAATTTTGTGGACGATTTAAATATAGTTGTATGAAAGATAAAAAGCAAGAATTAAGTGCCCATGTGGAGAAGATATTCAAGCAGTATGTTCATCCTGGGCTTTACATCTGTGACTTGGCAACGGGTGGTGGCAAGTCATATACCATAGGTAAACTCACCTGTGAATATTATCCCAAGCATTTTGAGCGCATCATCATTCTGTGTGTTCAGAACAAGCTCATGGAGGGTATGAATCGCGAGATTGAGAAGTTTATCGATCAGCCTGGTTGTCTTAAACAGAGTGAGAAGCTTGTGATTGAAAACAACACGGAGGTTATCTTGAAGGCAGTAAGGTCCGGAAGTCTTCATGATTTGCTGGACGAAATGGGATATCAGATAGATCAGCAGCGGAAGAAGAAGGTTTCTGTGGCTGTGTTGAAAAACAGATTGGCGCAGGTTGAGAAGTTGTCTAAGTGCATAAATGCTTTGGTGGCCATACTACAAGATGATTCTGAGAATGCTTCTCTGCTAGAGCAGATACAGGCAGAAGAGAGCCGGCTGAGATATGCCGTTAGGGATTTCTTTGCCAACTACAAGAAGCATTTGCTTATTACTGGAGAAGTGAAGAAAGTGGGTGTGAAGACTATACTGAGTCGTTTTCCTTCATTGGAGAAAGTCTATCCGCAGGTTAACTACGCCAGCAGGAAGGTATTTCTGATGACCGTTCATAAGGCGATGCTTGGTATAGATCCTATTTTGTCAGAAAGTGTCAGTATCAGGGATTTCTGTGACAAGAAGACCTTAATCCTGTTTGATGAGTCTGATCAGGCTGCAGTAGCCATGCGTGATGTCATTATTGGTCAGGCTTGCAGAAAGTCTGTAGGCTTCAACAAATATGGCAAGGGATATCATGGCTATTTGCAATATTTGGACTTATTATCGTCCAAAGATACCCTTATAGAGAGATATGATGGGACTCTTTTGAAGGAAAGTTTGGAGAAGGCTCAGAAAATTTGCCAGGATAATTGGGAGCGGAAGATAGGGGATATACTTCCTTACAAGAATATCTTCCTGGCAGATACGGAGGATTACAGCAGTTATCGACGTGGTGTGTTCTTTGCCGGTCCCACCTTTAAGTTGGAGATTTGTGGTGGAGAGGAACACGCTCGGTCCTTCATTTGCTATCGGGCTGGTGAGAAGAATTTCATATTGGCTCATGCTGAGAATGAGGAAGAACTGTTTGGGAAGTATGACATGGTGATTTCCTTGGATAAGTTCCTCAAGCTCTCGGAAAGCAATACTGTGGCGGTGAAGAAGTTCCTGAGCGATTGCGTCAGGGAGGCTTTCCAGAAGAGGCAGGAGGCTTTCAGGAATGAGACTGATGACAGGGAACAATACTTGGGATGGCCTACGGTGGAAGGTGAAATCCATTCGCTTCTGGCTCGTTTTGAGGTGGTTTCAGAGAAGTTCTTTGAGCAGCAACTTCTGGATTACTACACCAATCGAAAGAATCTGACCGTCAAGATGGATGGCAAGAAGTACAAGGTGCAGGACGATTCCTTCTATATGCATGGTTGCTGGTTATATCAGGAGGAGCTTGATGAAAGAGACAGTCTTCACCGGGTAAGGCTCTCTTGCAGGGAGATTAGCTCCACGCCTGAGAAAATACTGTATGACCTGGTGGTTTCTGACAAGGTGGCTGTGGTACTCTGTTCTGCTACGGCTTCAAGTGAATCTGTGATCAGTAACTTTGATATAGAGTATCTGATGTCGGCTTTGGGCAGGAAAGTTCATCTTTTGGACAGAGAGGATAGCAGGAAGTTTGAGGAGCTTGTTGAAGCTACGTATCCTAGCCGTCATCAGGTAGAGGTAGTGCCACTGGAGCATTATATGTTCAAGGACAGCCGCAAGGAACACATGACCCTACCTGAGAAATATAAGCAGATGTTCTGTGAAGATGCTGTTGAGGAAGGACTGGTTGACCGATGGTTCAAGCTGACCAGAAGAGAAATCTTCCGTCAGGCTTCCAATGCTGATGAAGCAGTTTTTGTGTTCTATCGTATCTTTCAGTTCATCGAGGCTTATCACTGGTTCCACGGGCATGATGACATTCATAGTATGCTCTTTTTCCAGAATAGAGCTGCTCAAACCTACGAGAAGCAGATGAACGTTATCGCTTGTCTGATTGACGGATACTACAAGCAGAAGATGAAAAATGATGATCATGTGGAGGATGTCTTTGAGAGTGGTTTACCTAATTGGCAGAATGAGCATCTGTTCATGTCCAACAGTTTAAAGGACGTGGAAGACAAGGTTTTGAAGAGATTGAGTGATGGCAGCATTTCCAAGGTGATGCTGGTGACGGCCTACGGTAGTTTCAAGGCGGGTGCCAATCTCCAGTATAAGATACCGGAAGGTATTGATTATGAGAGGGGTGACAACTGGGAGGAGGATGAACATGAACTGAAGAAGGACTGGGATGCTGTATATCTCCAGAGTCCCACCTCTTATCTCTCTTTCAATGATGATAGCCAGGAGCAGGCTTTTGATGCTGGTCTCTACCGGATTATGATGTCGCTCATGATGCTCAACGAGAGAAGTTGGCTGACTCAGAATCAGGTGGGGCACTGGTTGGAAGAGGCAATTTCCAAGAAGTGTATCCGTTTCAGGGAGGATGCTGTGGCCATGGACAAGGCAGCCTGGGCTCAGACAATGGTCGAGCAGGCTGTGGGAAGAATATGCAGAACTAAAAACAAACCGCTGTCTACCTACGTTCTGTATGATGAGGGGATGACGGAATTCTTTATGGGTGATTTGGGTGACAAGTCACACACCAAGGAATTCAAGGCTTTGAGCAGTTATATTCAGGGGCATACTGAGATTGGCGGTGATAGTCATGCTTCTGCTGAAGAGGTCAAACTGCATAATGATTCCCAGGCTGCTCAATGCAAGTTACGTAGAATGAGGGAAAAGGCTTTACTCTTCACTCCACATCCTTATGAGGTGGAATATGAGAATTTAGAGGATGGGAGTGAAGATTCATCGATTCCTTATTACGTCAAGAGGGCTCAAATCATGAATCAGTATTACAAGCAGGCCATTATCCGTAATCCTGTGGTGGCTTCCTTGCAGGAGCTTGATGAACAGGCCATGATGGTTCCTTTCCTGAGAAAGTGTTATGGCAATTGGGAAAGAGATGAGGATGGATCTTTCTGCCAGCATCCTGTATCTCCTGCATCTGTAAGATTGGATGTGTTGATGAAAAATAAAGTTATCCATGAGCATTTTGAAAGCAATGGATATGCTACAGGTTGGAGTTCTGATGGTCTTATCCTGCATCCCGAGATATTGATGGCTGATTATGCAGGCGAAATTGGTGAGGAAGCTTTCAAGGCACTTGTTCTTCGCTATACGGATTGCAGAGAGGAGCAGTTTGCGCATCTGGAGGACCTGGATTATGAGTTGGCCGATTTTGTAGTTCTGAATCCGGATGGTTCCTATAAGGTGGCATTTGATGTGAAGAACATGAATCCTTCCATTGAGCATTTGGATAGAGAAGGGGATATGCCTACTTTAGAGAAGCGTCAGGAAAAGGTGAATCGTCTGGGGTGTCCGCTTTATACAATCAACATGCTCAAGATGCCATTTGAGTCGATGGACAGGTATGAGATTTGTGGGTTGATAGATGAAGATGGGCATGTCCAGGGAGATGCTATGTTGAAAATTAAAAGTTTAATTGAAAGTTAATTATTTAATAAGATGTGATATGGCTAAAAAGATAGAGCATATTTCAAAAGAAGAGATATTGAAGTTGCCTGTGACAACCAACAGGCTTATGGTGTCATGGAACAGAGAGACGTTCTTTGCCAAGTATGGCATTGTATCTTACAGGATGGAAACGAGAGATCGTGAGCGCAAGAATCTTTCTTACGAACAACTCTCTGACACGCCATCTTTGTCGGTAGTAGGCATATATGCAAAGTATGAACCTTTTAGCAGCAGAGACGGCTATACGCGATTTTTCGTGCTGGTGAAGAAGGGCGATGAGAAGCTGGTGATGGAAAGTCTGAAAGTTCAGAAGGATGTGGCTTGCAAGTCAGATGATCTGCATGGGTATGATGAATTCCTGCAGCAGCGCATTATCGTGTCGCTTGCAATCAATGCCCTCGGAAAGAAGGGCAAGGGTGGCATGATGTACAACAATGGCATGTTGCTGGTTTGTGATGACCAGAACTTTGGGGTATCCAAAAGGTCGAAGGAACTGGTTTGCTTAAAGTTGGAGGTGAATAAGTATATGAATCTGGCTGCCAGAACTACCTCGTTTTCACATCCTAAGGATTTCAAGCAGTTGCAGGCGTATAGTAACTGTGTTTTCCAGGTGGGGAAGGAAATGGATGGTGAGTTATGGCTTGGAGAATATCTGAAGCCGGTTATACTCAAAAAGCTGAATGAAGGTGATTATCGTTTGGACCAGGTTTACATCAAGAAGAAGCGCTTCTCTTCTTCTCACAACACTGTTCCTTATTGGCCTTGGAACAAGGATACGTACAATCACAGCCGATTGTTTGTCATCTGCCAGGTAATTGAAAACGTGAATAAGCTCTTTGATGGTATGCTGACAGTTGATTTTTCCGACCATCAGGTTTTGGATTACTTTGAGAGTCATCCGAAGGAAAATGTTGAAAAGCTGTTGAAAGAATACTTTCAGGGAAAGACCATTCTTGTGGAGGATCCTTTTGGCACGGATGATTCAAAAAAGCAGGTTGATCAATTCAAGGCGAGTGTGCTTGCCACCATGGGGAACGTTGTGAGTGTTGGCAAGCGAGGTGGTAAGGTGGATATGCTGTTAAAGTTATGTGAGGAGATAGGTGATGAAACTCATTATTCGCAGTCTGTGAAGCGTATGTATGAGAGTGGTATTGCCTTCCAGCACATGATTCATCATGGTGGAGGCAAGGAGGATGATGTGCCAAAGGCTAAGGCTAAGAGGATCTTAATGGAACTACTGGTCAAGGATAGCATTGTCAAGGGCTGTATGCCATCAGAAATGGCAGCCATTGCAGGGAATTGGAAATTCTGGCTTTTTAAACAAAAAAAGGAGGTTGTATATGGAGCATCCTTGAAGTTGTGTGAGGGGAAAGCTATGGCATTTGAGCCTTATGGCTTTGATGATGGATTGGGAGAGGATTATGACACCTTTGTTGCCTCTATAATGGGCTTGTCTGCTCTTCTCAAAATGAAAGGTAATCATGATTATCATGTGATGGAGAAGGAGGGAAATGCTTATCTGATCATTGATACAGAAGAGATTCCTATCTTGGATGCCAAGCAAATTGATGATACCTATGGCAAGATTATTGAAGGGACTGATCCAGATTACAAAACAATTTGCGTGTTTAAGAGAAAGGGTGCGGGTACGAACCACAAATTCTTGCGCGGTCTGATGGGATTTCATTTATGGAAGGAAGAAGGTCTTGATGGGGAGGGATCAGAGTCCTACTCTTACATATCTGGTTATAATTCCGATAATTTCAATACAGGTGCTACCTTCAAGATAGACAAGGTTCCCCATGTAAGGCGTATCTGTATTTTGAAAAAGGATCATCAAGAGCGTATATGGGAAGATATTCAGGAGTTGAAGAATATGCTGGCTGTGGGCTTTGGCCAATGGAATGAGCTGATGACTTATCCTTTCCCATTTAAGTTCTTGCAAGAGTATTTGGACAACCAGAGTGAAACGAGGTTCTCAAAGCATTGGAGTGAAATGTAGTATTTTAAGTTCTTTTGTTTCAGATATTTGGTATGCTCTCGCCTCTTTTGGTGTGAGAGCATGCCTATACTATGAATCATTTTTTGTTTCTTTGAATATTAATTATGTAGGCATAAATGTTAAATCTTAGTTAATGTAACAAAAATGCTACCTATATATTTGGTGGTTAGTTGCTTTTTTGTTACCTTTGCAGTGTCGAAATGACAAAGAGCTCTTACAAATAATGAAACAATCAGAATTACTGAAGAGACTGAGAGATGCGGGATGCATCCTGTCTCAACATGGTTCAAAGCACGACAAATGGATTAATCCCAAGACTGGCGCTTACGATTATGTGCCTAGGCACTGCAAGGAGGTGGCCAAAGGGACTGCTATAAAAGTGCTTAAAAATTTGGCAGGGGAATAGCCCCTGCCAATCTATGAGCCATGTGTGGATTTATTTGTGGAGCTCTTTTACTAAAAATATAAATGTATGGAGAAAAGAAAGGTTTTAGTTACAGTAGAACAAGCATCTGATGGTTCGTATTGGTGTCATACAGAAGATGCGATAAACAAGGGGCATTTCAACTCTGTGGGACGTACCGTAGAGGAGGCAAAGCAGGATTTGCTTGATTGCTACGAGGAGGCTAGGGAGTTTGAAGATGATTTGCCGGAAGTAGATTTTATCTACAAGTACGATATTCAATCATTCTTCAATTACTTTTCATATCTCAATGCGTCTGATATTGCCCGCCGTGCTGGCATCAACCCATCGCTCATGCGACAATATATCAGCGGTGTGAAGAAAGCCGGAGAGAAAAACTATCAACGCCTGTCAGCTTGTGTCGGCAAGATTAAAGAGGATTTTAGAGCAATCTCTTTCTAGTAAAGATGATTGTTTCATATACATTGTTAAAGAGCTCGAAGCCCTGGTACGAGACGTATCGGGGCTTTTTTCTTGCTGTTTTCTGGAAATGTTCAGCAAAATGTTAATATAATATTGACAGGTAAGCGCTATGTTCTTTAGCTTGTGGGTAGTTCAATGCATTGGTGCAGGTTACAAGAGCAACATCTATGTGGAGAATAGTGTTTATGCTACTGCTGCTACCCAAAAGAAGCCTTGGGATTGCAAGACTAGTGGCAGTTATAAAGACTACAATATCACATTGAAGGGTTGTGAAGGTGCTTCGGATGCACAGAGCAAGAGTGGTAACAACGAGTATTTCGTTCCAACGAAATACTATACTTATAAGGCTAATGATGCTTCTGAAGTGAAGAACTATGTAACAGCAGCTGCCGGTGCAACTCTCAAGGTGTCTTATGGCTCAGGTGTAAGCAAGTCAAGATCTGTTTCCTTCGGCGATACAGATGGACAGACTACAGGCATCTGCGACTTTACAGAAGCTGCATCTGTACTCTCTACTCGTATTTTTACCTTGAAAGGTAATGAGGAACAGACTCTTCAGCCAGGTTTGAACATCGTGAAGACCACTTACTGAGATGGTCATACAGATGTGAAAAAAGTATTGAAGAAATAGAATAATGGCCTTCGGGATATGATTGTCCTGGAGGCTTTTTTGGTTATCGTTACTTCCATGACATCTATCTATTAATCAAAACAAAAACTCCCTGATAATATAAACTGTTATTTTTAGTTGTACAAAACAGTCATTTTCCGAAAAGAATCAGATAATCCACTAAAATTCTACATATAATCCACCATACTTATCCTCTTTTGGCGTAATTTTGCCATCACCAAACGTATTTTCTGAAAAAGGAAAGCTTTGAAAAGTCGATGCTTGATTACGGATTAGCAAGAGAATAAACAATTACAATTTCATATAAACCGAAAGTAACCAATGAAAAAGAATGTTTTAATGACAGCTGTTATACTGCTTGGCATCATGACAGGTTGTACCGACAGCTTGGAGCAGCAACTAGCTCCTGCAGCAGAGGTTGAAACTGAGTTGGCAACAAGAGCTTCTTCAGGTCGCCTTAGTACTTACACACCTCCTTCGTATATTGATGATTATGCATCAATGGCAGGTTGGGACCAGCGTGGCAGTTGGAATTTAGCCAACGTGCATGACCCTACAGTCATGAAGGCTGATGACGGCTACTATTACATGTATCAGACTGATGCCTCTTATGGTAACAGTTTGGATGGACATGGCCATTTCTTCTGCCGTAAGAGCAAGGACTTGATCAACTGGACTTGGGTAGGCTCCACCATGAGAAGACAGCCTTCTTGGGTGGCAACCAAGGTGAATGAATATAGAGCAAAGGAGGGCCTTCCTGCTATCAAGCATTTTCGTTATGGATTTTGGGCGCCATGTGCTCGCAAGGTGAGAAATGGCTTGTACCGAATGTACTATTGCATCGTGGTTGATAATTATATCGGCAATGGCTTATATGCCGATGCAGCCAATTTTGACAACACCTGGACAGAAAGAGCTTTCATTGGCATGATGGAAACTTCCGATCCGGCAAGCAACCATTGGACAGACAAGGGCATGGTAGCTTGCTCTTCCACTGACCATGGGTTCAACTGGGGAAGAAACGGTCAAGGTGACTGGAATGCATATTTCAAGTATAATGCCATCGATCCGTCATATATCATCTGCCCTGATGGCAAGCATTACCTCATCTATGGTTCATGGCATTCTGGTATTGTTGCCATGCGCCTGAACCCGAATACAGGTATGCCTTATGAGAATATCGGTGACCCATGGGTAGACATCAGCAAGTATGGCAAACGTATCTATACTCGCAATATCAATAGTCGCTGGCAGGCATCTGAAGCTCCGGAGATCATATATCACAATGGCTACTATTATCTTTTTCTGGCCTACGATGAACTTTCTGTGGCTTACAACACTCGTGTGCTGAGAGCCAAGAATATAGAAGGTCCCTACTATGGCAAGGATGGCAGAGACTGTACCAACAAGGGTGGAGAGGCATATCCAATTCTGACACATCCGTACAAGTTCAACAACAGTCCAGGTTGGGTAGGAATCTCTCATTGTGCTGTCTTTGATGATGGAGAAGGTAACTGGTATTTTTCATCACAAGGTCGTTTGCCGGCAGGAGTAAATGGCAATCCATATTCAAACGCCCTTATGATGGGACAAGTACGTTCCATTCGATGGACACAGGATGGCTGGCCAGTCATTATGCCTGAGAGATATGGTGATGTGCCACAGCTTACCATTCTCGAAAGTGAATTGAAGGGAACCTGGGAGAATATCACCCTGGAGTATAATTTTGGTCAGCAGTGCAGTTCTGAGAGCATGACACTGGGTAGTGGTCATAAGATTACTGCAGGTTTCCATGCTGGTGGCAAGTGGTCCTACGACAAGGCAAATGCCATTCTCTACATAGATGGCATACCTATGTATTTGCAGAGAGAATGTGATTGGGAATCCAATCCTAGAAAATATACTATTGTATATTCCGGACTCAGCAACTACAACAGCACAAGGAACCGCAAGTCATATTGGGGCAAGAAGAATTAAGACATCAAAGGAATTAAGGTAAAAGGTAGATGACAAAAAGAAAGTTGCTGACTTGATTATCAAGTCAGCAGCTTTCTCGCAGTCTTATATTCATTGTTTTTTAGTAGGAGAAGATTCCTTTTTCTCTGATTTGCCGAATTCTGTTTGTATCTTCTTGATCATATCCTTTACTTCCTGGTCAATGCGATTGAAGTTATTGTAGAGAATTCGTTCCTTGGCATCCGTGGACTTGAAGTTGTAATATATAGGAAGAGGGTAGTTCTTATAATCCTCTTCTTCTGCCTTGATTTCGTCCATGTTGAAGTTCGTTTTGCAGAAGAACTTAGAGGTTTTGAACTCTTCGGCCTCCTGGATATTCATAGAGTCGTTCTTGCCGGTCTTGGTTACGGTGAAATCTCTAGCTGTCTGTCCGCAGATCCAACCGGATGCCATATCGCTGATTTTTGAGGCAGGTACCAAACTGTCCATGTTCTCATTGAGATTGATGGAAGTACGGTCTCTATCAATCGTAATACCTTTCTTGAGTTGGACTACCTTTCCGAAAATGTCTCCAGATAACCAGTCCAAGGTATCCTTGCTTCTGGCAGAACCACTGATGACATTGCCCACGGTAGTGATAATCTTGTCTTTACCCACCTTGCCATAGTCAGCTTCAAGCTGAGGTAGTTCCTGAAAACCGAGAGTGACGGCTACTTTATTACTCCGAGCTGTACCGATAAGTCTATCAATCTTATGAAAGTAGAGTGTCGGCAGCTCATCCACAATGATACTCACAGGGACGTTTTTGCCTTGACCACTATTCACTCGGGTTACCAGACGATTGAGAATCAAAGCATTCAGTGCACCGATGATACTCTCCATTTCTGGGTCGTTGGCGATAAGCAGATAGCTTGGATTCTTCGGGTCAGAGACCTTCAAGTCGAAGTCATCTCCACTGAAAACCCAATAGGCTTCCTTAGTGGCAAGGCGCGATGTCTGCACTCGGAGCGTACCTATCATACCTTCCAGCTGTTCCATAGCCTTGTTGTCAAAGGCTGTCTTGAATGGTCCCAAAAGGGGATATACTTCGGGGTCGGTGACCAGAACTTCGAAAATCTCCTCATAAGAGTGGTTCAAGAAGGAGAGTACATGAGGCATGTCGGAGTACTGACCTTTCCAATAAGCTGGCTCCACCAGTTTATCCATCTGTCCCAGGCAGCCTTTGGCATACACTCGTCCTGTGAGTCGTTTATGATGAGTCTCTGGGTCTTCGCTATACTCAGCATCCAGTTCATGACCGTATTCATCGTATGGTTTCTTTCCGTAGTTGACAAAGAAATAGATACATGCGGCCAGAAAATTGGTGGCTGATGTCTGGAAGAACTGGTCGCTACCACCACCTGAGCCCTTTTGACCTTTCTGGAGGGATTCAATGAGTGTTTCTGCCGTTTCTTGAGCTGCTGCCAGATTGCCTATATACTTTTGTTGGATAGGATTTACTCTACAGCTATATTCTACGTTTACGAAGTTAATGATACGGAATTTACACCCTTCCGGGATTTTCTTCTGTTCCTTATTCTTTCTATAATGATAATATAGCTTGGTGGCCAGGGTCGGAAATTTATAATCGTACACCACCATCGAGAACCCTTTACTGGAATGCTGCCTAATATAAGGTTCTATAACAGAGAATGTTTTACCAGAACCAGGGGTTCCAACTACCCAGGTTCCTCTGAAAGGATTGATGATGTTGATCCAGCCATGACGGAATTTCCCCTGATAGTAGAAGCGCATCGGTATGTTCACGGAATAAGGATTACTGACACACTCTGTGGATTGCTCGAAACTCTCGTTCTCCAAGTTGAATCGGTCTTTGAGCATGCCGCTTCTGAAGTACTTGGATATATTGTCAAGTGCTACCTGTGTCAATACCGTTCCGGCAATTGACAATAGCATATATACCCAAATGTTACCACTAAGTATGCCTATTTTGAAGTGCCAATCCCAATAGTAGATACCAACAGACAGCAAAACCATCAGAAGGCCTGAGGATATAGGCCAGATAACCATTTTCTTGGCATCATACTCAATCTGCTTCTTATTCTTTGTACCAATGCAGGTAATAATGACAAGGATGAGGGTCACCAGTTTACTATAGGGCAGGAACTGATATACAGACAGGTGCTGAAGTTGGCGATGTAATCCTGTTATGATGCCTCCCAAGAAATCCAAATCTTCGGGATTGAAGGCATACATGAAGAACTCCAGGAGCAAAGTCACATAGATGACAGCCCTAAACAGGGTATAGGTTCCTTGTAACTCTTTTGATTCTTCCATTGTTGTATTTACTTGTTACATTTTACACTATTGGCTTTTTGTTTCCAACGTTCCTGGCATGCCGTGACAATTTCTGTCATGCTTCTGGTTTTCCTAGGATTGCCCCTAAGTTCATACCAGGAATCCATGAGCGTGGTGAAGGAAATGAGTCTATTCATCTTTCTCATCTTATAGTTCAGAGCACGGAGACTTCTTCTGACATTACTCATGCATTCGATCCTTTCCTTGACAGTCATCTTCGCATTCTTATCTTTGTCTTTATTCAAAGGAACAAGAAGTTTGATGTCTGCTGCCACTTGCATACCAGTCTCGACCACCTCCGTATAAATGTTGTTCTTTCTTTCTGATACTGCTACAGCTATGAGATTAGCAGGACAATCGGATGATGTGGCTTTCAGCTGCTTGATGTTCTTGAACGCCTGATCCACCTCATAATAGATGCCATAAGTCTCGGCTGCAATACTTAGAATGTCACCAAAGCTATCCAGATAAGAATTGAACTGCTTTTGAAAATCAGTGATTTCCTCCACCTCTTCTCTTAGAAATTTATGCCCCGACAGGTTAAGTGTCATGGCAGCATCCTGGGCTATAAGCGTTTGCTTTGCCTGTTTTGCATAAGTATAGAACATACCAGCTCTTATTACGTCTCCACCAACCCATGCCTTTGCCTGAGTATGAAGAAGCAGGAGTGTTCCACAAATCAAAATATATCTATTCATTAGCTCATGCATTTTATTGGAACCATGGTTTGAGTTCTTGCCTCATACGATAGAATCTTGTCACTTGTTTCATGGCCTTGCCATGTCGTCTGATGGCATCTGAGGCTATCATACCATTTGTTTTTTCGATTTTTCCAGCTATGGCTCTGTTCCACACGTCCTCAAAATTGTAGATGCAGACACTAAGAGCAAGGCTACGAAGTTTTTTGTTCAACACTTCTAGTTCCTCGCTCAGTTGCCATAGGAGCATCGTACGCTCAGCACCATTGAGCATGCTCTCTTTACCGCCTGCCTTGATGACCTTATTTAAGATGCGGTAGGCTTTAGTAAACTCTGCCACAGTTTCCATGTAGAGATTATTCATGCTCATGGAGGCGAATACACCTTCTGGATTGATTTTTCTGGCTTGGTCAATCTCCCACAAATAGGTGAGTGTCTGCATGCCATCTTGATACAGAGTGGCTGCTGCAGCTATTTTCTCTGCGTAGCCCTTGGCTGTTGTGAGATAGGCATTATACTGCTTTTCCCATTTTTTCATGGTGGCAGCATCCTTTACCATCGATCCCTGTACGCCTGCAAGATCATTCATATTGTCAGTTTGACTTTTTATTTTGGCACTTAGATTAGCTTCTCCATTTTGTATGGCAGCATATTGCAGGGGATTGGAGGTTGCTACCCCTTGGCTATGACCGTTGATCCAGACGGAAAAAATGAATATGCCTGTCAGAAGCAGCTTTTTCTTAATTTGTAATTTCATAAATTCCCTTTTTCCTTTTATTAAACTCAACTCTGCGCCGGATTTCTCCGACAATATCCTTCCTTGCCTTGATTCCCACCAGTTTGAGACAGCCATTGGTTCGGTCTCTGCTAAGGATGATGACCGTTTTGATACCGACCAATAGCTGTAGTAGGTTTTGACGTTGCTCATAATCCACTACACGATAGAGTTCAATATAGTGAGTTGTTCTTGCCGCCAAACCCTTCCTTATAATTATCTGCTCTGAAGTTATTGTGTAACTTGTCACCAGTTGGGATAGGGTAGCCAGCACAGACATGAATATCCCAAAGATGGCAAAGGAATAGAAAATCCAATGCTCAAGTTTAGTGATATGATGACCCATCCATATGCATCCAAATATGAATGGTATGAAGAGCAGGTTAGTGAGCAGAATGTATCGACAGCATGGACGTAGTTTCACCTTGGGATAGGCATTTGTTTCGAAGTTATACATATGATATTGATGAATAGTACTACTTTTACTTGATTTTGGGGAGATGGGCTATATGCCCATTCCCCTACCTTCTCCACGTGACATGGCCGCTTCATGATTGAAATTTTCAAATTTGGCAGCTGCCACTTCCGCTGGGGATACTACCCCGGGCTTGAAATATACACCTTTATGCTCGTAAATGTCAGGACGTGGCATGGCTGGTCTTGATAGACTGGCTGCTACGTCCAAGCCTGTTGTCACTGCCGCCAATATTGCTGCTCCCAAGTTGAACCCATGTCCTTCCTTTGTACACATCTTCACTTCAGGGAAGATTTTGTCAAAGAGCTTCATGCGTTGCATATCATTTACCGCCAGGAACTTATTATATTCCTTTTGGGTAATCTCGTGAGAGAATACATTGCCATCGATGACAGCGGACATCTTGTATTTACCCTCAATTACCTTTCCGTCAGCATCTTTGAGACGTTCCACGGCAATGTCACTGACTTCCGTGGCTCTTCCATGTTCGCCACTTCTTCTCCACTCCTTGCTTGATTTGAGATTTTCAAGCCCCTCACCATTTACCTTGGCATCACCCAGGAGAGTTAGCTTGGTTTCTCTCTGAAGGTCAGAAAGAGAGATGTCTCCCAGTGACTTGCTCTCTGAAAGGATGAGTTTTTTGATGTCCTCCTGTGACAATGAATCCACAGAAAGGCCTCTTTGTTTGAGAAGGTTGGCTATTCGCTCATTGCTATAACCGGAGTTCAAGTTCTGCTCTGCATGAGATTGTGGAAGCTTGAGTTCCTTAACAACAGTCAGTTTATTACCCTTATCATCCGTTATAGGTATAAGTTGGGTAAGCATCTTGGCTCTCCCGTCGTCAGTAGCATTTCTGAAGTCCTGATACTGTTTCTCGGAAATCTTGAAAGCCCACATGCCCACATCGCTGGAATCGCGCAGGTTCAAGAGATAGTTGCCTGAGATTTGATCCTTCCATACCATGGCTGAGGTAATGAGTGCCTTGGTGTTGTCACTTGTCAAACTATAGTTACCATGCATGCTCACTACACCTTTAGCCGTTTCCAGATTCCCCGATAGAATATGGTCTTCGTTCTTGCCATTGCTGGCGTCTTTTATCTTCACCTCATCAAACACCTTGTCAAAGAGTTCCAGGCGATGCTCATCATCGTAGTTGATGAACTTGATATAGTCTTCCTTGGAAATCTCATGACTCATCACCTCATTATTGATGACAGCTGTCATTCTGAATGAAGTCTTTTCCCCATCGTGAGTGGGGTAGGTTTGGATTTCTCCTACGCTTACTCTTCTGCCATCCTTGACAGGAAGATAGAAGCCCTTATTCTCAGAGAGCATTCTGCCATCGACGACACCTATGGAGTTCCATCTGTCAATATAACCTGTATGATAATCTGTTCGCTGATGTCCCAATGTAATGATATCGATATGCTTTTGATGAGCATTCATTGCATCTTGAGCGATAAAGATCTCTTTCTCTGCCTCAGGCTTGAGCTTGATATCAACATAGTCCTTGGAGTTGAGCATCTGCCGAGTGATTTTGCCTGCAAAGTCATTTTCAATCACCTTATTGATTATAGAGAGGCGCTCGTCTATGGGCACCACATTTTTACCCTTGTTACCTTGCTTGCCTGTATCCTTGAAATTCTTCGCCATGAGTTTGGAGAGTTCCTCATTGGAAAGGTCGTATTGTAGATTCTTGTTGACGGAAGAAGACTTGATGGTCAATGTCTTGTTCTTATCATCAATGACAACTCCATGGGAAGCGAGTATATGTTGGAAAAGTTCTGGTGTAGCATAAAGAGTGGATCCCATGGCCTTGTCCAAAGGTTCTGCCAGTCCTTTTGGACGAGCCAGCATTCTTGGCTTAGAATGAATCTCCAGGTTATGAAGAGGGTCGGCAACCTGTGTGCCTTTATCATAAAAGCCGTATGCTCCACTTTTAAGCTCCCCTGGTTTCAACCTTCCATCAGGACGGTCAACTACAACCGGTGCAGAAGCGAAAAAAGGTCTTCCTTCGATTCGTCGTACATGGTAGCCTCTTTGCGGAAGCAATGAAAGTCTATCCATGAAGGAATTGAATTTTCCGTATTTTGCTCCCATGAAAGGATGGAACTTGGGTTCTCTGTAACCATATTCTCCATCCATGATGGTGTGTCCCCATTGCCCCATATTCACAGGAGAATTGGCATTCTTGGCCGTTACCCATGCATTGGGCATATAATAATCGTTCTTCACGATGGATGTGAATGTCTCGTATGCCTTTCGGTTAAATGAATTGGTTCCTCCTGATCTGAGATTCTCAACCTGACTTTGCGCCAAGGTGTAGTATCTTGGGGTGGAGGAGTTGTGTGCAAGGGTTATAAGCTGCATCTCACCTGATGGAGTTTGAGAGAGATGTGCTTGCATGCCATTGGCATTCAGGGTAGCCTGTAGCTGGGGAGCGATATCATAGCTCCCAAAATTGGAATTTCTTCTGAGTAGAGTCATATCCTATTTATTTTCCAGTGATGAATTGTCTTTGGATAAAATGACACATGTATGGCGATTGGCCGTGTATGGCTTATATATATCAATTCCTCCATGGCTCACACCTTGTAGCTTTTCCTTTTGTACACCAGCATCAATCAGCAGCTTGGCTATATACTTAGCTCTTTTGATACTCAACTTTCTGTTATACTCTTTACTGCCTGTGCGACTATCTGCTGCACCAATGACTTTTACTTTGAGATTATATTCCTTCACTGCAGCTGCTATCTCAGATAGTTCTATTTTCTGTTGGTTATCAACGAAATCAATGCTGTTGATTTTGAAAAAGAACAAGATAGGAACGTCGATATTCTTATCAAGTATGACATCACCCGAACCCATTACGCTCCTTATTCTTTCTCTCAGTTCATTGAGGCCTCGATAGTTGTTCTTAGGATAGGAAGATACTTCTCTTGGCACATTGCAATGATAGTAAGGGACCGTTTTTAATGATTTTTTCTTCCATCCTTGCTTTCCTATATCCATTGTAAGTCCCAAGTTGGCATGAAACAGGTTATCTCTGAGCGAACTTCCTGTACCCAGGCCATCGAATTTCTGAGCAGTGGCAATAGCACCAACTTCTGCGGACAAACTTAATCTGTCAGCTATTCTATAGCTGCATAGCATACCATAGTTGAGGGCAAACTCTGTCTTGTGAAGGTGTGAATTGTGGATGACACCAGCTCCCATGTAAGGAACAAAGTTCCATTTTGGCATTTTCTCATAATCCTTATGATAAAAGGATGATATATTGACCATCAGATCCAAGTGATAGTTTTCATATCTTTCCTTGTTGAGATTAGCTGTCTTGAACTTGAATCCATCAAAGGCAATACGGGTACCAAAGTATGGAGTATGCCATTTGCCAACAGTGATTTCCAAGTTGGGAGTTACTCTGTCAAAGAGATCACCGCATCCCGATGGAGAACCGGCAAAAGCGGCAGCTCCAGTTCGTGCAGAGACAAACCAGTTGTCCAAAATGCCAGATGGCTTGAATTTTAGACATGATGCATCATGATTGGTAGTAAACGTGGTCGCTGCATCCTGTATTGGTGTAGTCACTTGTGATACCACAAAGTTCTTCTCGGCCTCCGAGAAGACTACTTGGGCCTGTGCAGAAATCACTGCCAGGCAAAGTCCGAGGAATAATAGTTTCAATCTTTTCATGCTCTTATTTTAATCTTTTATGTTATATATATATTATAATGTGTAGTTGAGCAGAGTCACAACTGTTCTGCAAGATGATCGAAGAGGAAAAGCTTGTATCGGCTGATAATCCTCTCACAGCATCTGACATAATGAATATTTGTGGCATATCCGGCAGCCTTAATCCCTTTGAGCCAATTATGATGGTCAGTGGAATCATATTTATGGCATTTCTGATAGCGTTCACCCATTAAAAGCCTGGAATGATATTCCATGCTTTCTTCTGCAGAAGAGAAGTTGCAGAATTTCTCACTTGGCTTATCATCATTATGCAGACTATAGGGGAGTCCTTTTTCCAACCAGCTCTTGCTAGCCTTGATGCCAAAGAAGTTATTTCCTTCCTTGGCTAACTTGCTTGTTCCCCAACCACTTTCAAAGGCCATCTGGGCTAAGATAACCGAAGATGGAATACCATATTTACGTTGCTGGCTCATGGCTTGTGGGGCATATCGCTTCAAGAAATCCGCCGGACTTAATTTATCTTTTTTGTCCAGACCTAAAACTTCTACTGCTCTTTGTTGGGTGTCCCTTACAAAAGTCAGAAGCAGGTAGGGATTCTCAATTTTCCCCAGGAGGCGGCATGTAAGATGCAAATGAGGGCCGGTAGCCCTCCCGGATGCACCTGTTTTTCCCAAAGCATCACCAGCATATACCGTTTCCTGATTCTTTACCCAGATTTCTGAGAGATGACAATAACTCAATGTATAGTTGCCTACCTGCAAGGTGATGTAATGTCCTGCGATAGGATCATAACCCACAGTTTTGATAAAACCATCAAACATGGCATATACCTCTTCATATTTAGCAACTAGGTCAATGCCTTGATGATTCCTTTTTTCCCCAGTGAATGGGTCAGACCTTATTCCGTATGTTGAGCAGATTTGAATGCTCTTTAAGGGATAGCAGACACTTTGGTACTTGTCTATCCAATAGTTCGCGGCTTCAGCAGATCCTTGTGCCAGAACATTTATGGGCAGCCAGAGCAAGCTTGTAATCATCCATTTCAATCTTTTCATCATTTCTACCTTATTTATATAATACAGGGTGCAAAGGTAAATGGAAAGATTGAATTTATAGGTAGAAAATGAATTGAAGTTATTTTTTAACACAAAAGTAGTTCTATTGTTAATATATTGTCATAGATATGTTAAAAATAAAGTTTAATTATGCAGAGGAGGAAAAATTCATTTTTTAGCATTACCTTTGCCGAAAAATTTAGATAAGGTATGACTAAGGTAGAAAGATTTCAGGATACTGAGATTCCTTATGAGCTTCTAGCTTCATTTGGACTCTCGCAAGAAATGGTAGATGACCTTCCACAGAAGGTATTGGAGCAGTTGCTCTCTGGGCAACGAACTCCACTTCTGCCTATTTGCAATGTAGATGAGAATGGAAATTGTAATAACTCTCTCGCAAGACTTTCTCTAGTGAGGACAGAAAATGGCATTGATGTCATCTTCATGTCCTGCTGGAAAAGCAAATTGCTGGAAGAGTTTGAATTACAGCAGCAACAGGCTCTCTAAAACGGAAGAGCCCTATATTCAGCTGAAAAAAATGCGTATTATCAGTTGGATTATGCTACCCAGCAGATTGTTTCCATGCCGGCCTATGTAATACAGCATAATATACGTGTACTAGGCAGGCAATTGGATATAGAAGTCTCAGATTTTGAGCAACTTAAAGAAGGGGATGTTCTTTGTCTTATACAGGGAGACAAACCAATTTCGTTGGGAATTGACCTGATGCAGGATATAGGTATTCGTGTAGTGAACGGAGATAAAGAACAGTGGCAGAGAGAATTCACTGGAGACGAATTTCCTCTTTACAGTTTTGGCATCAGCGGTTGTTGGGTGAATGATGGGCATTTTTCCTATGTGAAGGAAGAAGACTATACTCAGGACATGTTAGATGCATTGGCTGAGAGAGTGAACCAGGTAAAGAGAGCTGCATTCCATCGCTAGTATTCATTTTTAAAGGATAACAGGTATGATACTAAGTGGATTTCAAGAGGAGCATCAGCTTCTCGATTGGTATGAGCAGGATACAATCTCTGCTCTACAATATATTGAACATCATTCAATAGGTATGATTAACCGCTTCAAGAAGTGGTGTCAGGAGAGTGGAAGCAGTGAAGATGAAGAATCTGCCAAGGATTTTTTAGATGAATATAATGGACTATTCTTGGACACTGTAGTCAGTAAGAATGAGAATTCAACTGCAGCAGATACTTCTATGTTTCATCAATGGTGTGAGAACAGCGAGTTTTTGGATGAGCTATATTCATCTAAGCCCGCCCTTCATGTGACTCTCTGGCGTTATCAGAATCCATGTTCCACAGATAAGCTGAAATGTGCCCATGACTTGGATGTTTCCACAGGGGACATTGAGAAATGGTGGTCTGTGGTGGATTTCTTGAATTTTGAACATGGAGGAAATTTTCAGCCAGTAAGGTTGGACGAAGAATCCATATCAATGACGATTTTGCATGTTTGCCAACTACATATTTAGATAAGTTTTTAAATTATTATTCAATTGTTAGTACTATTGTGTCATTCGTGAGAACTGCATAAGTAACAGATGTTTTTTTAAAAAGTTTGAACCGACTCACAATATATTCGGTTGATTTTTTTTGTGATTCTCAAATCGCATCGTTTGTGATGAGTAGTGCGATTTTAATTGTTCCGTAAAAGACAACAGCGGTTTTTCCTTAATGGAAAACCGCTGTTATTTTATCTGGCATATTTACTTTTGGATGCATGTGACAGCATGGTATCTTCTTTATGATCATGAGCTTGCTCATTCTCACCTTGCTTGGTATCGGCAGCCATGTTTTCCTGGCTTTCAATAATGCCATTGCCATCTACATCCATGTCGATGGGGGTTGAGGTTCTTAAATCAATACCCTTATCTGGGGATTCTGCTTGATTGGCTTTTTCTACATACTGGAAGATGATATTCACAGCATGTTCTGCAGATGTCAAGGCATGTTTTGTGAATCCTGGATCTTGTTTGAGAAGGTCTTTCCAGTATTTGTTATAGTCCAGGCCTTTCACGTCAAACTTACATCTTTGGCCAATCATGGCTCCGCCCATATGTGCTAGAAGTTCTTCCTTTACCAAATGTTCATATCTGGTAAGTTTAGCAGCTTCCTTGCGAGTACTACGCACTAGGCCTATTGAAAGGTCTCTCATATAGTCATCCTCTGATTCAAATAACTGATGAGGTGCAAGGTGAATGGCATCTTCCTTAGCACTATAGCTGACCAGACCTTTTCTGCCATCAAAAATTACCTGTGCAGGATATTTGCCTTTTTCGGTAAGCATGCCTATCACGGAAGTTTGTTTCGATGCAGGAACCTTACATGATTTTCTAAGTTGCTCCCATTTCTGAGGATGTTCCATAGAAAAATTGGTTTGCTCAATATTATATACTGTTTGCAAAGTCTTCCCATCTGACAGACAGAAACCTTCTTTGCTGATATCAACCTTGAGATTTTCTCTCTTAATATCATCAAGCGTCATGTAGATAGGAACCTCGTATCCCTCCTTTTCCGTCAGGATGGAAAGAAGCAAGGATGTTTTGCTGTCAAACTTGTCTCCATTAATACCCTGAGGAAGAGCAGCATTGCTTTTAATCCATGGAAGTTCCGGATAGGTAACCAGCAAACTCAATCGGTCAGCAATAAGTTTTCCATACTGTGAGTACGCCTGCGTATGAAGGTGTTCCTCAGTATGCCACCTACCTTTAATGGGCTCGAAAAAACCATCCTCTGAAGACATATAAAACTTTTCTTCATTCTCTGGAGCATTTTTCTTCTTTTGAAGCTTCTCCTGTGAGAAATAATCACCAATCAGGGAAGATAGCTTTTTCTCGTAATGATCCACACTTTTCTGAATTTGAACTTCCATCTGATTTCTTGCCTTTAGATCCATGGAAGAGACGTTTCTTTCATAATCATCTTCCAACATATCTTGCTCTTGAAACAGAGTCTTGATCTCGGTCTCGTCTGGAAGAAGCATCAAATCTCCAGAAAAAGGATTATTGGCATCTTTCATCGATTGAACATAGTCTTTCATGAGCGCAACTTCTTGCTGGTCATTTACATGATCTTCTTTAGAGGCTTCTTTGAACTCTTTTTGAGATGGTTCTGGAGAACTGAGCACATGGCTAAGATGCTGATTGAAAGCCTGCTTGCTACCTAAAATCATGGTCAATTCCTTGGTGAGCTGAGCAAGTTGCTCAGTTTCCTCAGGTGATTTGGATTGCAGCAGGGCAATTTTAGTCACACCTTCCTTGATTAACCCCTCTTTGATGAGTTTGAGGTCATCCGTATTGAGAGGTATTTCAACATTCTTTGGATTCTTGAAAGCAGACAATTTGCCAGTGTTGGATAAGAGCACCCCGTCAGCATGGTCTTCTGTGGTAGGAATGCCACCAGGAGAAGTTGGGACGAACAAGATGCTATCACCTATCTTATTTCCCAAACTGGACATGAGCTTCTCCAAGTGGGCATTCAAATTATCACTTTCCAGTTGCGTTTTGACAGCTCTCAAAAGTTCCATGTGCTGGTGGGCATTCAATGGGGTAATATCAAGTTGCTGTACTTTTTCCCATCTATCATTGACATAGAAGTTCACCTTCATATCATCTTTTGCATTCAAACTCCATGACAATGGAGTGATGTTCTTTTGCAGGAATTGAGAGAATATTTGCTTACGCGAGACTGCGGGAAAGTCTCCTCCGAAATTCAAAGGGTAAGTTTTGCCTATATCTTTTTGCAAAGCCATAAAATCCTTACGAGCGGCCTCCACCAGTTCTCTTTCCTTTACCCAACTTTTTGTCTCTTCTGGTGTCAATTGCACCAGTTCCTTGGATTGAATGAGTTGCTGAAACCTCGCAAGAGGAATTTCATGAAGCTCTGGTTGTGTTGAAGGAGAAAGGAAAGTGGAATATGCTATATGTGATTCTCTTGCAGAATTACCGCCAATATAGGCATCCACTGTACAGATTCGTTCCTTGTTACCATGTCCCTGTTTGAAAAGCATTCCTACCAAATCCTTACCCAGTTTATCTTCTATCATGGATTCATAGGCAGAAGGAAGAACGTAACCATCTGCCTTTAACTGGCGAAAGCGCTCTATCTGTTTATTCTTGGAATCCATTTCCTCGATATTATCTACCCAGGTTGAAAATCTTCCTGCTTGCCATTTCACTTGGGGGAAATGGGACGTTTCTGACTTATCCCGGGCCCACTTACCAAGCTGTAAAGCCCATTTCTCCAGCAATGAGAGCTCGCTTTGAGTTGTATCCAAGAACTCCAATTCCTCTGGCGAGAAAAAACGGTCCTTAGGAAACGGCTTCTTGCCTGTTTGCTGACTTTTAGAGAAAAGGGTTTGCCATCCCTTCATGAAACGGTCTCCTTTGCTCTGACTTGTTTGATAATTCATTAATTCTTTTTTCTATTATGAATGATTAGATAGGAAAACATTGCTAGATACAAGGTTATTGCCCAGCATATATGGCAATGTTTTCCTATCTGTTCTTTTATTTCCTTCTCAGTACATGACATTTGGACTACGTATTGGCTTTCAAATCCCAATGTGATACCGAGGTGGTACGGCATCCGATCTGAAGCTTATTCTTATAGACATCCAGTTGCATGTCACCATGTACTTCCACATACTCACCGGCATTAACATTGATGTCCGAGGCCTTGCCTACGATGAACTTTACCCATGTAAAGGCTCTGTTCTCACCATCCTTATCAGAAGAAAAGGCTGAGAATACCTTGAACGAAGTGCCCTTTTTACTGGTCATGGTTTCAATACCCTTGTTTCCGATCTTGCCTTTAAACTCCATAGCTCCTTCCAGACGGTCTGGGAGAGAGGAGTCGTTCTGCTCAATGGCTCCTTCCGAACGGAGATTGAAATAAAGATTCTCTTCCACCTTCTTGATAAAGAGATTTCCATGAACAGTGACACGGCGTCCTGCCTGATAGTTGGCAGCTGTAGTCTGGTCACCTTCAGCCGTCACTCCAATATGAAGTTCCTTGACACTCTTGTCCTTTCCCTCAATAGGAACGATGATGGTAAAAGCAAGGAATTTTCCACCTTCCTTATTCTGCTTTTCAACTGCGCTGCTGACAATGATGCCGCACGCGGTAACATTACATTTTATCATATTTTCTTGTTTTAATGATGATACAATTCTTAAATTTATGCTTGTTTGAGACCGACAGTCTGCTTATTTTCTGGGCATTCGGTCTCAAAAATAGTACTTGCGAGGACGTGCAGTTTTGATGCATCCACCTTCTCCCTCTCTCTCTTTACCAGTTGGCATTCCGTCTTTTCCTCGTCATTCTCAGTCAATCTGGCCTCCCTATTAACTACAGCCTGCATCTCATTGGCCTTTATCTTAGCTGCCATGACAAGAGCTGCTGAAAAGAGAGTGGAGATCAGCTCAGAAAAGGCATCTTTGTTATTATCCATACCAGTTTCACTATTTTGACTCATCAAATATCCTAGCCATTTGGTTGGATCATTGGACTGAGTAATGTTGGCAAGAAGATTTTGTGCCTTATCTTCCTGGGATATAGGATGAGCGACGGGTGAATATTTGCTTCTTTCCTCTGCCAGAAGGTCTTGCCCATTTCTCAAAAGAGGTGTATCGTTACTGGTTCTACCTTCTATTGCTGCGAGATAATGAATCGGATTGAATGCCTCTATTTTGCCGGAAGCATCCTTGATTTTTGTCTCAAAATGCAAATGTGGACCTGTGGATCGACCTGTATTGCCCGATATTCCAATCTGTTGACCAGCCTGAACGACCTGACCTTCCTTGACATTTATTTGGCTCAGGTGCATATAGATACACTGGAGCTGAGTTCCATCCTCCTTGTCATATGCGATCTTAATCATATTACCGGTAGCCTTTCCATAGCAGGCAGAAATGACCTTGCCCTGATTTTCTGTTGCATACACTGGCAGATTCTTGCCTCCTGTTGCGATGTCTATGCCTCCATGCAGATGATTTCCTCTATCTTCATGGAACATACCTGTTACTTTGAGATTTCTGAAATCAATGGGGAGGGATAGGGTGGTGGGCATTCTAGGAAGAGACTGTTCACCCTTCCTTGCATACCCGATATTGACACCTTGTTTCTGGGCTTGCAGAACTGCCATCTGATCATATCGGTCAAGATGGTAACGTTGAATTTCATCAAGCAGGTCTTCCTTATAGGTAGGACTGCTCGCATATCCACCTTTTACAATGCCATTAATCCAGCCTCTATAGTCTTGGGAACTTTTTGAGGCACAATATTTCTGGTATCTATCCAACAGAAGAACCTTGGAATGATCCTCCACACTGGCATTTACCCCGGAATACACTCTGAATGCTTCCGGATAACCATGATCATCCACATGGTAGCTGACAGGCCCCTTCCATGATCCACCCTGCTTCACTCCAAAGAAATTGGAACTTTCACGTGCAAGACGCGATGTACCAAAAGTACTCTCAAATCCCATTTGAGCAAGGGTGATGGATGCCGGGATGCCATATTTGATTTGTTGTTCAATGGCCACCTGCGCATATTTTGCATAAAATGCATTTTTATCTATTGCCATATCATTTGGGTTGGTGATAGCCATGGGTATTCCCCATGGCTAGTTATTATCGATGAAATCCTCTATGTGAACTTGCTTCCTGATGGGAGCCCTCCTTTTCTCCAGGCTCTTTTTCGGCCACATTTCTTCCCTCATTTTCAAGAACCTGCTGCTGATTATTTCCAGCAGCTTGTTGTATCTGAGGAATAAATGTAACGGCAGCTACAGCCTTTTTATATTCAGCCATGTCATCAGCGAGCCAGAGATTGTACCACTGTTGCTTGGCTATTGGCTTCTGCATTCTTTCTCCATCCACTGTGGCAATGACTACCTTCACCTTCGGGTCATCCTTGTCGGCACAGATTCTAACCTTCTCAATGCGGCTCATATCAATACCTTCGGTATTTGGCACAATGAGTTGCTGCTTGGATTCTGGATACCTGTAACCTATATCATAATATTTCTGGGCCAGAGCCTGATGCATTTCCTGCTTGTTGTCTTTGCCCATGACATTGAAATAGGCATTGAGATGTTCCTTCATCGGATAGATAGAGAATGATTTTTCATTCTCTGGCTTGATGAAGAAGGCATACTTTCCCTCAGAGTCCTGAATAGCCTGAAATTTCTCAATCTTGGTTGCCTGCTTTTCTGTAAGCTGGCTTGATACATCGATGGTTTGATGAATTTCTAGCGTAAACTGCTTGAGCTTGCTGACAGTCACCTCCTTGTCCTTATAATAACTGTTTGGTTCCTTTAGTGCAAGACTACCACCTGCATTATAGAAGCTTACCTCTTTTACGTCTTCTTTCTTCAGAGCTATACCAATTCTCTTCTTACTCATACCTTGCACCTCGTTATTCACAAGCAAGGAGGCACCCGATGGCAGGATGACATCTGCAGTTTGCTGCTTTCTGTCAAGTACTACGACCATTTCCTTTGCCTCCATGGAAGGAAGTTTGTTGAGGTCTGCCGAGATGGAATAATCTTTACCTGTTAAGAGAACATCTTTTGTTGGCAACTGACCTCGGATGGCATCATAGTTCACTTCTCTTTTTTCTACAAGGTTGTCAATCGTCTCGATGGCATTGTTCACGTCACGCTCAATCATACCCATTAAGTTCCCATTTTCTCTCAACTCTCGTTCCCAGTAGGGGATAAGTTGCTGGCTTTCCTTTGACAATGTGGCAGGGAGTCCCTGTCTTGCCATCAGCACACCGGCGGAAAGTTCTCTAATGAGTAATTCATGCTTGGCATCATCCGCTGGTAAAAGGTTGTTTCGCCCTGAGCGGTCCAGACGCTTTGCATCACCAGTGGTTGCTACTACGGAACGGAATATGTCATTTGCCTTCATAATGGCATTTACTTGCTCATTTCCTTCCGTTTTGCTCATGCCACTTATGAAAAGCGTATTCTCCTTGCTATCGAATTTGGCATCTTGTAGTACATGAACTCGCTCATTCTTAATACCGGAAGCCTTACAAACAGCATCAGCTATCTGGTAGGCATGGGAGAGAATCTTGGTGGCAGGTGCTACATCCTTACTGATTTTCGTCTCCAATGGATTGTCACAGATAGCGACTCGGTTTCCAGCCCTGATTACTTTAGGGAGCACCGTATCAAGCCCATAGCTTGGAAACGATAAGTAGGACGTTTTCTTACCATCAATTTCCTTTTCCTTAGCCTGCATACCAATTACGGGAGCAATAGTCTTAGCCTTATCTCCATAGATTTCATAGGAACTGTCTTTTTTGATAAAGACTACAACCTCAGGATGCTTTTGTTCCTGATTCTTGATAAACTGGAGAGCAGACTGTGAACTAGATGCATTCTTAGCTGTCTCCACGAATTTCTCAATCTTTTGCCCATTGGCCTTGAGTAATGCCGAATATTGCTCAGAATCACTGGCAGAAAGAATCGTTTGGTCTATGTTATAAACATGATGACGCTGGCGATGGGCATGAACTGCATAATTGGACTTTTCCATATCTGGGAGAGCATTATACTGCTCCTTTGAAATGGTGTCATTATGGTTCGTGACATTCTGGTATTCCCATTTGGTCCAGTTGAATGGAAGCGAGCTTTGACCTCTCTTGACTGACATGCCACTTTCCTTTGCCTGGTTATAGGTGGAATAAAGATTGGTCTTATAGCCTTGCTGATCACTATGCAGGTTCATCATGATGTTATTGAATGCTGTGATTGGCTTCTTGGAGGCCAAAAACTCAGCATTGCTCTTACCCTTTTCATTCATCCAAACGCCTTCATGTGATTTTGCCATCTCCAATGCTGCAAGAAGAAGGGCTGCATGTGAAGCTGCCTTGGTCTCACTTTTCTTCTCTTCCTTATCTTCATGGTCGCTCTCTACAGAAGCTTTGTCTTCTTTCTTGTCTTCCTCATTGCCTTCCTGGTGCTTTTGCGTCTCCTGTTCCTGAGCCTTTTCTTCATGATATTTCACATGTTGCTCATCATCCACGATCGTCTTTGCTTCTTTCTCTGCTTCATGCATAGGAACACCGGTGGCTTCGATTTGCTCAGCAACGCCTACAACATCTGTTTGGATGTTGCTGTCTTCATGTGGAGTTTCATTCTGTAGAGGAAGCTTATATTCATCTTTTTCTGCCAATACCTTATAAATTTGCGTCATATTTTCTGCCATGGACAGATTGACGTTATAAGCCTGGCTATAAACTTCCTTGAAAGCTTCTTCTTCCTTTTTGCCAACCTGAACAAGGTTGGTGGCAGGATCATATTGGAAATCAAGAATCTCACCATTAGGCATATGATATGCCGGATTAATCTGCTCAGAAAATTTCTTAGCAATGGAAGCGTACTCATTTTGCTGTTGAGTATCAACAACCGAGTCTTCTACCTCCTTATTTTCCTCCTCCTGAATTTGATATTCAGGCATTTCCGAGAGTTGCTCTTCAACATTCTGCAAATTCTTATCTAAACCTGCCGAATGGTCATACGGGAAACTGTAATGAACAGACAAGCCAATGTTGGTAAGGGTTCCCACGTTTAGCGAATCCTTCTCCTTATTATATTCAAAATAGAGAACGTCTCCGTTAGGCATGGAAAAGGCAGGAATACTGGCCTTTATCGTATCCAACTCCTTTTGTACCATGTCCTGGGCTATGGCCTTCACATCCTGACTGGCATCATTCTCCAAACCATATTGCTCTATAGACAGTTTAATATCTTCCTCACTAACTCTGCGTAGGAGTTCATAGGTTCCACCCAATGAATTGTTATAAACCAGGGCATAATGGTCGTTTTCAACAAGCAGGTCATCACCACTATGAATGGTGGCATTTTTTCTGGTGTTATGCTGTGAGAGACTATCACCTTGATCATATTGCTGGGTCAAAGTGAGGAGTTCATCCCATTTTTCCTTATTGGAGAGATCATCAAACTCTTGTGTATTATCCACGCTCTGCAGGTACAGATAAGAGAAATAATACTCATTCTTTGGCTTTGTCACACTATCCTGGCTTGTCTTGCCTTCTTCGTTAGAATCCTTCATGTTATTATCTGTATTTTGTGAACTATCCACTGTTTCTTGCGCTTTTATATTGGGCAGAAGGGAAGCACCTAAAGAGAGAAGTTTCTCGTCACTGACCTCTTCAATCCAACTGCCTAGTACCTCATTGTCCTGGAAATACGCTCTGAGTTCAGGAAGACTTTCCAATGCAAGGACTGTATGCTCGCTATCTTTATCAGACGTAATCTGGGTCATGAGGGATGAAAAGTAGGCTTCTGGAGAGGAGAGTGGCTTCGTGATGGAATCAGATACATTTTCCTCCTTCATCACGTTCTGCTGCTTGATCTTCTCCAGCTGTTCCTCATTCTTGATTTGCTCTTCAATGCCATCGAGGTTGCCCTCCATGAGCGGCTTTTCACCCAATGCTACTTTTTGCTTGTCAATCTCTTCCAAAATCATGCGCGATGCCTTATTCACGTCCGACATAAGCGTTGTAATGAACTTTGGCTTTTCACGCAGCGTTTGAATCCAGCTGTCTATATAGGCGGCATTGTTATCAGAAATTCTGCTAGAGAAGCCTAGTGCATTGCCTATCACAAATGCAGTGGTCTCTGCAACAAGTTCCTCCTTGGCGTATTCCTCAGAACCAAACTTGCTTTTTGGCAGACGGTCAAGTCGCGAGGGATGACCGGTAGAGTGGGCCATTTCATGCAGGGCAGACGAATAGTATTCCTGACCATCCTTGAAGATCTCATCCTCTCCCTCATGAATCTTGAACTGTGCTTTCATCGGTACCTTAATGAAGTCTCGGGTCTTATTATAGCTTGCACCTGTCACTTCCTCATTAACATGAATAGGGCACACCCACTCCTGCTTCTCAAACATTCTGTCAAGTGGTTCATTCTTATACATCCCCACATCGTCGCTCAATGTGGTTGGCTTGAAACGGGAAATAATGGCATCATACTTTTTCTTATTCACTTCTTCCAAAGTGGTTTGGTCAAGATTCCACTCGTTATAGACCATCAGATAGGGACGAACCTTACATTTAGCCTGGTCCTCCTTATCCATGGCAAGGTATTTGTCTTCACTGATGCGCTTTCCGTTTTCGTCTTTCACACTCAGTCCCCACTTAAACACCGGCACAGAAGCCTCTCCTTTTTTAATCAAGGCTCCATTGTCTCGTGCTTGCTTGGAGGTCATGTAAACAGGAACATGGTAACCCTTTATCATGGTATGCATCTGCTGAAGGAATGCATTTCCTCCTACATAAGGTCTTCCATTGATGTTCTGAGGAAGTCCTACCAGGCTATCACCAGAAGTCCATCCTTGTTCCCAGTTCTTTGTTTTACAGGCTTCCAAACGCTCAATCATCATATTGGCAAATTTGTCCAATGCTCTGTCAATACGAGTAGGTCCGTCCTCTTGTGAGGCAGCCTTATTCAATTCTTCGAAATCCATAAATGATATATATGATCGTTATTAATCTATGTAATGTTCAGCTGTCCCATAACGCTGAATCTGATGGCAAAATAAAAGAAAAGTTTTGGATTGAACACCCTAAACTAAATTGATTTTTATTTTTAACTAAAATCCTCTTCTATTCAAAGTTTTTGCCTTGAAATGTGTTAAATTTTGCACCTCTATCTGACATGACTTTTTCTGATATTATGTTCATATTCCTTATATTACACCATTAAGACTTTGTGAAATTAGGGCTCTATCAGGCGATAATTTCCATCAAGAAATACCATCAATTACCTTCTTAGAAGTGTTGGCAAGATTCATGCATAGTTTCCTTTTCCTTGTCTTTTCATCTTCTTTCAGTCTATTTGATGCCTAAGGAATGCTGCTGTTGAAGTTCCTGATGAATACCTCTTTCATATTCTCGTTCTGCGAAGGCATTATTCTCATCGTATTTCTTCAAAACGGCATTGGCCAATGTGGATAAGGGGAGGTTTCCTCTCTCGTAAGCATCGATTGCATGATCAGAGATTTCTATGACACATGGCTTTCCGTCAATGTCTGCAATCATACTTGTTCCGCTGATGGCCGGATTTGAGATTCTCGGATTCAGCTTTTCTTCCTCATATTGCCTGTAAGAAACCCGCTGTGGTGAAGCCGGTTTGGCCAGTCCCAATGCTGCATGACCGGCATTGTTGAGCAAATTGGCACCTCCAAAACCAAGCAGAAGGAGTTTGAGAAGGGGACTTTTGACAAACATGCCACCAAAGATGGCCGCAAGTGGCAGCAAATTGTCATTCACCTGTAAGTTAGGATTTTTGCCCGTGAACATGCCTATCATCATGTCTGGCAGCATGGCCAAAACGTAGCCCATGTTCTTGGTGACATCACTGAAACCGGAAAGTCCCATCTTATCCAAGGCATCAGCCCAACCGGCATTTAACTGTTGAAAAGAGGCCTTATTACTTGTCATCTCATACCTAGAGGAATCTTGTCTTTGAGTTTCTTCCTCAGGACTATAAGAATGGTAAGCTGATGATGGGGAAGAATCTGTGGATGATGGATCTGCTTGATTGATAAAGCTATTGAGCTTATCCATATTAGAATCCCAGGTATCTTTCTTGGGAGCTTTCGCCTGACCAGACGCCCGTTTCTTTTCACAAGCTACAGCAGCCGTAGCATAATCCATGGCTCTTTGACTAACCTCTTTAAGGGTCATGCGTTTACCACCAATACTCATCCATGTCTTTTTCTCCCTCGACATCTCCATGGCAATGGCATAAAACCCGGAGGCACATTGTTCACAGCGTTTCTTCCCCAGTTTAATCATCCATTCCGGCGGTTGGTTATTGGCACGAAATGGAATGGTTTGCTTCGAAAAGTTTTCCCTTATCTGAGCCAGCAATTTACCTGTCTGATTTTTGTTTGCGGCATAGAAGGAGTCCATTTCTTTCTTGCTTCGTGTTGTGAATGAAGGCCTATATGTTTTTATCTTTCGCTCCAACTGCCCATTCAACTGATAAATCAACTCTGAATTTCCCCTTTTGATGGAATCACTGGCTGTTTGAATCTTCTTGATGGCATCCTCATCTTTAAGTGCGAACTTACTGTCTTCCTTGGCATATTTCTCATTTTCCCAGTTTCTGGCATGATTCAGTGCGAAGCCTGTTCTCAGACCGCCATCAATGGCTACACCACTCCAGGCAGAATTCAGGAAAGCAGCAGTTTTTGGCGCCACTTTGATTCCTGCCTTAGTTGCACCTTTTACTATGAGGGAACTACCGGAGCCGTAACCTCCTGTCACCGCAGCATCAATGACCATGGAACCTCCCATGGCTGCACCCTGTTCCCAGATATTGGGATTATACAGGTCATCTGCTTTTTGAGCGATGAGAGAATCATGCTCACCTTCTTTGGGACCGATTTTTGGAAGCAGTCCCAATAAACTGTCATCAAATGCCTTTCTTGCAATGTAGGTAGCACTGTTCTTGGGAACTTTCTCTCTGGCCAGCTGCTCAATGATAAGTCCCTGAAATCGATTTGCCACATAGTTTTCTGCAAAGGCTGCGAGTTTCTCTGAAGATTTACCCCCATTTTGTCTGATGAGTTCCTTATAGAAGGAATCAAGAAATGTCTGATAATCCTTGGCAAATTTGGTATCTTTTCCCCATCTGTGCTTACATTGCCTGATCATGTCATCTGATGATTTCTTGTACCATTTTCCGCACACTTTCAGCTGATTGTCAGCATTTTGAAGCTGTACATCCACTGGTACGAATGGAGACTCGTTTTTCTCCAAACGATTGATAAATTCCTCGGTTTGCTTTTCTCGGAGATTTCTTACCTCCTTTACCAGCGTTGGTGCCATATATTTGCTGAAATATTGGCGGATACAGTAGTCAACTTGCGCCAAATTCTGATAATTGTTCTCTTTAGCCATTATAAAAACGATATTAAAAGCCCAGTAGCTGCTGTCGTGCCTGCTCAATGGCCTTATGATAAACTGTCATTTGCTTGGGATAGAACCTTGTTAGCCAATCATCATGAGAGATCTCATCATTGATGAACTTGATGGCTTGCTGACGAGTTACCTCAATGGCGTTTTCTCCCCTGTCTCTTCCATTGAACCAAGCCTTGGTCCAGGATCTTCTTCCTGAGGCATCGAAATAAACATAGGCTTCATGTTTGACATCATAACTCTCAACGTGTATGCTCAAATCTGACAGAGGGTCCACCACTAGGCCGTCTTGGGCAACTTGATGAGAAAGTTTTTTTTTTGAGCCTCGTTCCAGGAAGCAGGACAAGCATCATGGCGAAGCCAGGCATAGCTCAGGAAATCTTCAATGAGAAGATTCTGGATTTTCTCAGCCACTGGCAGGCTTCTACCGGTGAGACCTAGAGGATTAGCCATATCAGGAAGCTTTTCGAAGAAATAATTGCGTTCTGCAGCCTCGGATATGACATGTTTGAGGGTGGTCTGCAGTCTATCTGAGGGAGTATAGCTGCCCAATCTCAGTTCATTCATGTAGGCAGGGAGCCAACGCATCATCATCATCAGAATTTCATCCTGCTCCTTATCATAGTGAGTCTTGGGCTTTCTGCTACCCAATTGCTCTGTAGTAGGAGCATTGTTGATACCCATTGCTGCCAGCTGCTGAATATTAGCCCAAATCATGGCCAGGAATTCCATGGGATTGATGGTGACACCATCAAATCTGACTTCCAAATGAAGGAATTGACCACTCTTGCCGATTTCCTGTCCGGCCTTGATACTGGTTCCGTAAGGACAATATGCTTCGGTGATATGGCCGTATTTCACCTCGTATTTGCCATATTTGGCTATGATGTAATCTTCATGAATACTGTCATGACCTGCACCGATGACTGTACCAGTGGCAATTGAGTAGAGAGGTTTTCCACTGGTTAGAAGATCCACACCATGGTGCTCAAATTTCTGCCCACCAGTTGGATGTCGCTGCAATCCAAATCCCAACGTGGTCTGCAGTTCCTCATCATCCCTGAGGGGAAATGGCATCATGAAGCCACTTCCCGACTCTAGGAGCATATCTTTATAGTTCTTTTTCATTCAATTTTACTATTATTGTTTGTGGATTACAATTTCATACTTCTTGGACGGCTTACCACTTCTCCGTCCTCTGTAGAAATTGGATATTCCAAACTCTTATACCTATTCTCTGGCTCCATGGAAGCATGTGGCTGCTTAACTTGCGGCACATATTGCTGAGAAGGATTTTGCTGTTGTTGTTGAACCTGCTGATATGGGAGCTGACGATTGTTGATATTCTTCAAGGTCATACCTCCCAGAAGCAGACTGGCTGCTCTTCCAAGCCACCCAAAACGTCCGAACATCATATAGGCAGACAATGCCAAAGAAAGAATATTCATCTTTGTTACAGCACCGCCTGAAACCTGATTCACAAGATGGTTCATACCTCCCATCACATTGTTCAACATGCCATCCTGGTTTCCCATGTCGGGATTGCTGGCCTGGTAAAGATTAGGAGTTAGCTCTGTCGTGGGATCATAGTAGCCACCACTTCCATTGCTGACCATACCATTACCCACGTAATTCTTACCAATTTGGTAAAGGTCGGTACCTTCACCCACCACGTTGCCTAGAGTATTCTTACTGAATTGGTAAAGATCAACTCCTTCATTTACTACTGAATCAGCTGCATTTGTAACCGTATCATAAATACCCGGCGCTTTTTCACCAGCGACTGCTTGTCCAACCATACCACCAAGGCCGTTTTCTGTAGCATTCTTACCTCCAATGAAGTAGAGAAGAGGGTTGATGACACCATCTCCGGAAACTAAACTGTATCCACCCAGACCAAGAGCTGCATGCCAACCAAGAACTTTTGGATTCTTAGCGTAGAACTTCGCTGCTTTTTTGAAGGAATTTTCCCCATTTACTGCTTCTTTTGTGGCTTTTCCTGCTTGCTCTGCAGATTCTTTTGCTCTTTCGTTCACCTTTTCTGCAGCTTGTTCTGTACTATGAGCTGTTTCTTTCGGTGTTTCCTTGCCTGTTTTAGTTTCACCTTTTACAGTTTCAACTGTTTTCTTTTCTTTCTTGATAACCTGCTCTGCAGTTTCCTTGCTAGTTTTAATAGATTCCTTTTCCTTGGAAATCACATTAAACCTTGGCTTAAAGGACGGAGTTGGCAGAGATTTTTCCCATGCCAGGTAGCCGCTATCCTTGAAAACCGGAGGTCTTACTGGCCTTGTCGGTATAACAGGACTTACTGGGACAACTGGCTTTCCAGGGATAGCCGGGTTTACTGAAGGCGAGGTTGTTTGTCTGGAGAAGTGACGGGAAAACCAATTCTTGACTCGTTCTGTAAAAGAAGGCCCAGACGTGGAATTTGCCACTGCAGGCTTAGCCTCTTTTGGTGAATGCTTCCACAGACCTCCCCAAAAATCCTTCATCTGAGTTTTCCATCCTGTCTTGCTCTGATTAAAGGCAGGGGTAAAACTAGGTGGTGAAAGGGATTTCTCCCAAGCACGATAGCTGGTTGGCTTTGTCGTAGCAGGAATGGAAACCTTGGCATCCTTAACTATGCCTTCTACATGTTTTGCTCCTTCTACAGCTTGTTTTCCTCCACGAAAGAGATTCTTTCCTTTTTCCAGGGCTGTTACGCCCAATTCTTTCCAAAATCCCATATCATATTGCTTTTATCTGTTAATCTGGATAATTTAAATTCACGATGGCTCTCACCTTATGGCGCATGGTCTTGGGCGTTTCTATGATACCTCCATTCACGGAAGAGCAAAGCCAAGCCTGATAGCCGGGGTTTTCCTTCACCTCTGTGGATGTCCAGTACCAGGTATCCTCAGATAAGTCGATAGGTTGCCCTCCCAGCCGCATGATCAAAGGATTGATAGAAGGGGCATTTCTTATCAGGACTCTCTGTTCTGCTACGCTAGGAATGAAATCACTTTGCCCTTTAGAATGAAAATGGAACATTTCCTGAGCAATAGGTGAGCCTTTTCCTGTATCTTGGTCGGTACTATTGAACATGGCGATGGTATTGGTGAATCCATCGTAAGACTCAATATCCATGCTCGTTCCTTGGCTCACTCCCAAAGAATCAGAGAAGGATTCCTGGAATTCATTCAGCATCACTGCCATGGCAGGATGTTCTTCTGTAGCCTCTGTAAACACTACACCCACTGCCTTTTTGGAAGTTTGGGAGAAGTAGGTGGTCGTATCCATACAACTGTGATCGTCACAAAGGACATACCCAACATGAATACCATAGTCCATTGGTTCATGCTCGTCACATGAAACCAACAGACCTTGGAATAAGATAGCCAACAGTCCACAAAAAATAGAAATATATGTTTTCTTCATTGTCTTGCTGCTTAAAATGTTACAATGGAATTTTTGCACCCAGATTAATTCCGGTTTTGAACCGGTCCTTACCCCTGATGGATATATCTTCCTTGATGGCAAAGAACACACTCCATCCGTCATAGAGATTATAGGTATGTTCATAGCCTACATGGACAGCTCCTATGGCCTTATGGAAATCGCTACCTGCACCTGCGCCAATTCTGAGACTCCCGTGGTGATTTCTTCCTCTTCCAACGCAGGGCTTATAGACGGCTCCTACACCCCAGGTGTTATGGTTATGCCAGAACGACTTTCTGGTAATATGCTTTGCCTCAGGATCCTCATCATACTGGATAGAGTAGGTGGCAAAGTATTCCCAAGCGTTATGATACAGCATTTCCTTCTCATAGGAGATGGTTGACTCCAGGGTTCTAGGATAGGCGCCTCCCATGGCTATCATGAGATGGCTACCCTGGTTCTGTGCCACCATGGATGATGGGATGCCCCATGCCAATGCCAGCATTCCGATACTCTTCTTTAATATTGTCATATTGTACTTCATCTTTTATCACTTATTGTTCACGCAGAAGAAGAGAGTCAAAAGAATCTGCAGAGAGAACGTCTTCATAATCTAACTGCATGGAGATGGTTCTGCCACTGATCTGCTTCTCACTGAGTTCTATGGAGAGGACCTTATCATTTGGGAAAGTCATCTTTTTCAAGACTGCGACATTTCTGTAACCTTTCTTAAATGACAAGCTTCTATCCAAAAGAAGCGCTGGCTTCAGCTCCACGGTTTGCTGATTGGTGGCTTTCTGAAGTTTCTTATCCTGCAGTTTAAAGCGGAGTTCATCTATGTCAAACTGCAAGTTGGTATAGTTGTCCACCGAGAAATCAATGAAAACATATTCACCCACCACGTAGATATTATTGAGACGCATCTTCATCTTATGATGATTCGTGATAATGCCTCTATACTTGGCAGGAGAGTTCCAAACCTTCATGGCATAGGCAACCATATCGGTGGTGGACATGCTTACTTCCGGATTATGGAAGGCATTTCTTTCTACCAGTTCCACCTCCTTGTCTGTTACTGCCTCTTCCAGTTTACTGGTATAGACCAGGGCGTACTGGACTCTGTAGCGTTCAGTGATGATGGTGACAATACCCATCACCTCGCCATCTTGATGATGAGAGGAGATAGGTTTGAGACGAATGACGTTATCCAGCGGCTTGTCACCCACGATGGAATCCGCAGAAATATCCACCATACGGATAGGTTCCGATGCAGTGATAATGGAGGATACATTCTCATTCACCGTGAGACGTTCCATATCATAAAACGTTTTCTGAGCGTTGGCTCCTATACTGGCAAGGCACATCATCATGAGTGCCACCACCTTCTTTTTAAGTCTTTTCATATCAATTATTTTACTGATTTCTAAATGATTTATGATTTTGTCTTACCATGAGCAGAAGATGAGTCGATGAGATAAACCTTCGTTCCGTATTTCAGCTTGACCTTATTTTTCTTGACATTCTTACCCAAAGCACTCATTGCCTTTTGGGTGGCATTACTCATGGCTTGTGAAGCCCAGCTTTTAATGCCAGTACCTCCAGTGGAGTTCTCCGTGAGATTGTTTCCTCCTTGTGTGGCTGAGGAAGCGATGTCCTGTGTGGTTTCTCTGAAACTGCTCATAGGAACATAAAGGCCTTCCAAGCCATCCGTATCATAGAGCGAGAGATTGACCTTGAAGATTTCCTCATCAAAGAAGATACTTTCCACCTTACCCTTCACTCTCTGTTTTCCAAAGCCGCTCATCGACGCATAGAGATAGGTACCTTTACCTACTGTTATGCCATTGATTTCAATGTCATCCAAGAGGCGAAGACGAACCCTGCTGCCATCCACGGCCTTGACTTCCTCATCAATGATAGCGGAAATAAGATGACTCTTGTTCTTTTCCAATCCCAACGTGTTGAAATAGGAAGAAACCTCTTTTGTCTTTTTGGTGACTTTCCCAGGAGTTTCACTGTCGGGTGATGTTGGAGACTGGCCACTTTTGAGGCTTCCGCCTTCCGTCGTTTCCCGTCTCTCACTCACTCGATTCGTATCTGATAAGCGATAGCGGACAGGCTTATCCTGCTCATCCTCCATTTCGTCTGGTGAGGCGAGTCCTGCAAGGTTACGATTCATCTCCTCCCAGGTTTGGTTTCTGCGTTTTCTTTGAAGGCGCGCTATCTCGGAATCACTCACTGGTGCCACAAAGGCATTGGAAGCGGAAGTTTGTCGCTGGGAGTTCTCTCTTACACGGCTTTGCATAGCGCGCAACTTCTTGAGTTCCTCCTGTTCAGCCTCCTGCTGTCTGATAAGTGCTGCCTCTTTCTTATTGTATTGAGACTCATATTCTTCCTTTTTATTCACTGAGTCACGGTCACTTTCCACACTGGCCAATCCGGAAAGGTCTGTAATCTTACCATACTTTCTTTCCGTATTATCCATCTTGCTTCCCAAGAGGCTATCCGTCTTGGCATCCGGCAAGGCACTGGACAGATAATCTGTGGTTTTGAGATTACCGTTTCCTGCTTCACCCAGCCCGATATTAGATGTATCAATGACGATGTAACCAAGAAACAAGGATATCAGATAGAATACCGGAGGCATGTAATACTTGGGCTTCTTGAAATTAATCTTATTTGTCTTCATCTTATGGTCGTTCTTTAATTTGTTGACGTTTCAGAAGGACAGAATCCACCATCTCCGCTGCGGTAGTTCTGGTTGAACCGTGTTTCTTATATGATCTTATCATATTCACCACATTGATGCCAAGGCAACCTATCACAATGGTAAAGACCAGGCCGATGAAGGCAATTCTATGATTGTTGGCAAAAGCCTGAATCCTGGCCACCAGGAAATTGATGCCCGACTTCTCTGCAAACTTCATTCCTGCCTCTTTTTCTCTGAGGTAACGTTCCTTATACTTAGGATCATCCTTGCTTGGCATTTCCTCACCCATGATCATTTTCTTCAAACTCATATATATAATAATGTATAGTGTTAATACTCTGACTTCTTTTTCTCCTCCAGGTCCTTATTCAGAAGGGTACGCCAATTGGTAATCAGAATACCATGCGGATTGTTTTCCGTCCTTGGTACTTTCTTCAGGTTACCTGCTGTCACAATCTGGCGCATGAGGATGTTGGTTCTTCTCTCTATTCTCTGCCTGCCATAATAGGTAAAGGTCAGCGAATCCTTATTCAGTCTGATACTGTCACAGAAAATACTGCAGATAGTGGAGGTTCCAATCAGATTATTATAGAATCCCTTCTCCTTCAATGCGTTATACTGAGCCAGACCGGTCTCATCAATGAGATACATGGCCTTTTCCATGGTATAACGGATATACTTGTCATCCGGAGCCAGTGTGAAGAAGAAATGGTGAAACATCTCTATGTCACTCTTGGCTTCCACATCGAAGGTCTCTTCCATCGTGGTCTGCTTCACGAGTATAGGGACGTTACCATCCAGTACATATACCTTTTTATGGGCATCACTCACCATGCCTCTGGCTATGAAGATGCTGCCCAGGCTGATAACCACGCAGCCCACCAAAAAGAGGCTGCTGATGATCATCACCATTTTGATCTTGTTTTCCAAATTCTGTAAAACTGCCATATTCTTATTATTTGATAGTGTTGTTAAGACTATTTCGGCATCAGACTCATGGCACTTTGCTTGGCAGAAGCTGCCACACCTTCACCGAAGTTTCTGGTACTGAAAGCCGTATCACCCTCAGGAATCATCCATGCTGCCAGGTCCGGCACCAAATTCAGGCACTTCAGCGACACAATGGAAGCCACCAGCAGGTAACCGCAGGTCATGAAGGCATTTTGGATATATCCTGTAATTTCTCCTTTTCCTGCCGTGATAACAGTGAGGTTCTCCACCTGTACACTGATAACAATATCAAAGAGAAGGAGGACGTAAAAGCCCACGAAGTAAAGCATGGCTCCATAGAAATGCACCGTGAGGTAACGGGTAATCCACTTAGCCCATGCACCTTCCCACTTGGGCAGCACGGAGAAAGCCCATTGGATAGGACCAAAGATTGTGAGCATACCCAGGAGAATCTGCTGGCAGAATATGGTGCTCCACCATCCGATTCTATAGATGACCAGTGCCAGGAACATAACGATTTTGTCCAAACCTATAATCAGGCCTGCAAAAATAGACCTGTCTGCTGCTTCCTGTGCTAGCTGCTCACCTTCCTGCTTCTGCTCGATATCTTCTATCTGCATGGAAGCATCCTGGACGATTTCACTCAGGATGATTTCCTTGGCAACCTTCTGAGTAGGGGCAATCTTGTGATACATGGAGTCTCGCTTCTGTATCAGGGGCATGAGTTCATTATATTTCTCGCTCACTTGAACCGCCTCTGCCTCATAGAGGTCATGGGTATAGGAACCGATACAATTGGGAATGAAGGCCAGTGCATCCAAAATACTTCCATTATTGTTGGTGGATGATGGATACCAGAAGCACATGACCAGAGATATACCCAGTACCTTCATGATCTTGACCACATCGATGGGTTCGCCCTTGACGAGCATCTTGTAGGACATGGAACCGGCCACGATGATGGAAAACAAGGCTCCAAGTGCCATGCTCATCTGGAGAATGTACCAGAAGGGACCATCCGAACCGATAAAATCGGCACTGCATAGAAACTCGTTGGTTCTAAACACAACATTGTCTATGTCTTCCTCAAACAGGTCCACTCCGATGGTTTTTGAGAGGTCAGAGATATAACTTCCCATACCACTTGTGACACTGCCTGTGGAGGTGTCTAAAAATAAAGATGTAAATGCCATTATATTTCTTTTTCTATTTTTTGTTTCTTGCTTTTATCAGGGTTTTGCACCAGAAAAGCCATCCACAGCCATGGCAGCCTGCCATCTTCTGTAGGCATCCGAGGCAATGACCATGTTGGAAGTATTTCTTTCAACCCTGGTGTTATTTTCAGAGAATCTCTTTCCTCTTTTCAATGAGTTCCAATACAGGAGTTGTTTGACCAATGTCACGTTTCTCTTCACGATGTCTTGATAGATAGCCAGATACTCTCTTTTCCTCATACCCAAATCCTGGTAGGATTCATGAGTGATCTTGATGGCTGTTTCAAAACAGTTGTAGATGTTGCGCCAATTCCGGTAATCGCTGGAACTTCCGCCACAGGAAACGATATGGTTGATGTTCTTATCGAAGAGCAGCATCTTGGAGTCCAGTTTCTTCTTCTCCAGAACCCACGACAAATCAGATGCAGAGGAACGGGAAACGATATTCAACGCCTCCACCTTGGCTCGTTCCACATAATCGGAATCCACCTTCTCTGCCTCATTGACTTCCTTGGACGTATTGGCCATGACATCCGTTCGATAGGCAAGCTTGTTTCTTAGATTTGCATCTCTCTGGTAATTCTTATGCAGTGAATTGTAATACCAGGCAGGAGAGAGGACACCAGCACCCGTTTCCATGGTGGTGAACTGGTTCATGATATCCCTTTCGTGGATATAAGTAACCTCCTGTGCCTGACCATACAGGCTCACCAAGCTCAGAAGCATGGACAAGAGACCTTTCAGATGATTTCGTTTCATACTTTATTCTATTAGTTGAACATGTTCATTTCTTCCTCCAATAAGGCTGCCACCTCCCAAGGGCTTATGGGTGAATGACTTTTTCGCCTGAAGATGGTTGAAGACCAGGTGACCGGATTTCAGCCATCTGGTATAGGAATCCCTCACGATTTCCTTGATGGTTCTAGCCATGAAGATTTCCTTTTTCCAATACCCAAGTCGGATGGTCATATAAGTGTGTATATCCAAATAGGCATGGTATATACTGCTATCGATGTGGTCCATGCTTTCATTGATGTGCTTTAGAATCATCATCAGATTGGCAGTGGTGCATTCCGTTGTTCCTGTTACGATGAGCGATAATTCTCCATAGGACTTATAGAGTTCACCCACCTCGTCTCTGATATCTTCCACCGCCCTGTTGGTGGTATTCAGAATCAAAGTATCCGATGACCACACTGCGCCATGGGAGAGGATCTTGTCATGATAGGTATCAATGAGTTTCCAATATCTGGTGATATTTCTCTTGATACTCGTATAGGTGTTGACACCATGGAAGGCTGTTGCCGTTCCCTGAAGCACCAAGTCCATGATATCGAAACAGCGCTTGTACTTGTCAAGCTGTTCTGCCACCTTGCGATGGTCAGTGATTTTCTTACTGCTTTGCTTATGATACTCATAAACACCCAGTTCTGCGAAAGCTCTCACCTCCAGCAGGGTTCTCACCTTCTTATGGTTGGCAATCATGGCCTCCAGGGAAGCCGGATCATTCAGTGCCCGGATAGAGGAGGGTAGGATACATATCACCAAGAGTAAAATATACCTTTTGAAAAGGCATTCCATGAAGAATCTATTCATACACTACAATTTTATTGATCATTAGAACTGCCATTATCCTGCTGCTCTGTCTTATGAATCAGTGACGATTTTTTCATTGCCTCCAAGCCTGCACCTTCCCAACGTCTGAGGGCATATTCTGCAATGCCGTTTCTGCCGCTTCTGCTGACCACGTCAAAGATCTGTCTTTTGAGAAAGTCCAAGATGCATTCCCTCTGGGTCATCACTTTTTCGATAAGAACCAGCTGGGCAAAGATCTTGGTCAGTTCCTGTTCTACATATCTTGCAACCTGTAGGCGGTCACCTGCAAGGAGAAGGTGGATACCGTCTTCATCATCATCCTCTTCTGTCGGATTGGAAGCATAATTGTATCTCACTGAGACAGCACAGTTTGGAAGGTCTTCCATCCATTGTTTAAGTCGCATGTTGACCTCCTCTGCCCTTAATTTCTCGCTCTGGTTCATATTGAGTTTCATGACTTCGATGACATTCTCTGAACTACTGCTGGAGGTAAGCTTGAAATCCACTGACAGAACCGCGCGGTGTATGCGTACACCAAGCACATAGGTAGGCTTGCGACTTAACTTCAAGGAAGCAGTATATGTGACATTGGTTTTGGCATCTGCACAATAGCCATGTCTTACAAAGACATAGGCGGCACTCCCTTGCACCCATTCTCCCTCATCCAGCCATTGGATTTGATACATGGAGGCCAGGCTGGCCATATTGTGGGGTATCCGATAGGGACCATCCAAATTGTCACTCATATCCTTGTAGTATTCATCCAGCGCACGGGTGGCTTGGGAGAGTTTCCCCTCGGCTTCTTTGAGTTGTTCCTTGAGAAGTGCCGTTTCATCGGACAGGGTATCATACTCGCCTTGAAGCTTTTTTGCAAGGGGCAAATTCCTGTTCATCTTGGCCTGATTGATTCTCTTGACCAGATTTCTCATCTTGGTATCATTGCCCTTGATTTCTGATTTCAGGGCATTGACCTCATCTGAGAATTCCTTTTGCTTTTGAAGCAATGCCTTGGATCCATCATCTGCCGTTGGAGAATTGGACATGGCAAAGTCCTTGGACTTCGGCCATTCCAGTTTATTTCCCTGGCTGCCATTTTCCTTCCAGTTGAACGAGCCTTCTCCAAGGGTGGCTCCGTCATCACATTGGGCGATAAAACTCACAGAATTACAGCCTTCCATTTTCTTCTCATCAGCCATGGTATAATATCTTGGATTATCACTACCCATCTCTATTGATATGGTTGGATGCTCTTTCAGGAATTTCTCATTTTCATCAATCAAGCCATTGAGACGAGCCTTCATCTTTTGGATGAAAGTTTTTTTGTCCATTGTCTGAGAATCAAAGGTTTCCTCATAAATCTCCTCTCTGATGTCCCAAGTGTCTGTCACCTTTACCTTGTAGGAGTTAAAACAGAAGCGTTCGTCATAGGAATGTTTCAAAAGTCCGCCTCCATAATGGCGCTTTCTATCCTCATGCTTCCTAGTATAGAGAATCGTACACTGGTGACCAGGATGCGCCTGGTTATATTCCTGACATTTATCTGCATTCCAGCCAGTAAGTTGGAAAAGCTTATCTTTCACTTCCTTGTCCTCATCCTGAGAAAGGGATTTATAACATGGAATTTTCTTATAGGCTTCACGTTTTTTACCACTGGTATGAATGTGCCATGCTTCTTTCCATCTGGCATCACCATATCCCTCATAGCTTGATGGACTATATTCACATTTAACTTCCGACCCGGAATCATGCTTGTAGATATACCATCTCTCAGTGTAATACTGTCCCTGCAGTTCCTTGATGTAGGAAGAGATATATCCCGTAAGGTTATAGCCACTTGTCTGAAAGAGTTTTTCCACTGCATCTTCATTGCCTTCTCCCACCACGGCAAACAACAATTCCTTGATGTTACCGGCATCCTTAAAGGATTTATAGTGGTTTTTGAAGGACTTATACAGCTTGGTAATCTCCTTGGGCTTAGCCTTGAATATAGCACCAATCTTGCTGGCACTTTCCAGGTTGCTGTCATAGGCGGCTTTTCCTGCCTGCGCAATGATGCTTCCCAGATTCTTGTAATCCTCAGCGATTTCCTCTTGGGTGATGCCTGTTCCAAATTCCCCCAATTTTCCCAGAAGCGACTTCCAGTCCACTTCTCCGAGCTGCGTCAAATCGAATATTTTCTGGAGATCTTCATTGAGAACCAAGAACCTGATGTCCTTGAAGGAACGCTTACCATGAGTAACCACCACCTCAAATTGCTTGCAAAGATTCTCCACATTCGTTGTGGTCTTTAATAGGTAGGGACCCCAATGGATGGCATTGTCCGGCTGCTTTAACATCTTTCCTGCCACAGTAATGAACTTCGGCATGATACCGTCCTTCACCAAACGGAAGATTCTTTGATAATAGTAATTCTCCTCTGAGGCAAAGAGTCCCGGGTTACGCCTTGCGTCCCTCAACTTCTTCATGCTCTGGAAGATACCGGCAGATGCCAAGCCTGCAAACTGATAATGATCAAAGATTTTATTGATGTTACTGGCCGTATTCCCTTCCACCAATGTTTCCGTTTCATAGGCAGCAGACATAGCCGCGGCCGTCACCTTGTCTATATTCACACTGCTCCAGCTCAGTGACCAAAGAGGAGAGCAAATAAGAAAGGATAAAATGATCGATGCTAAGATTCTTTGCATGGGTCTTTTATGATGACTGTTTATAATTGAATACTTTTCTTTCCTTGAGAACCTTCTGGGAGAATTCCAGAGATTTCTGGATACCACTCAAATGCCAATCGCTCACAAAGGTCTCGATGGCGGTTCTATAGTCGGAACCCAGATGTCTCTTATAGAACTTCAGTGCTTCTTTCTCCTGCTTCTCCGTCGTGTAGGCCATATAGCACTCAGGAGGTTCCTCCACTCCAAAGACATCGCCCACCAGACCTCTCTTGATAAAGACCTCCTTGAACGGAGACCTGCCTTCCTTGTTGTCAAGGCCATTGATTGTGAAAATCTTCTGGCAGTCATTCTCTGTAAGAGCCAGGGTTGCCTTTATTTCCGAGAACTTATCCTTGAATTTGCTCTGGTCCAGCAACATGAACACATCTGAATTGTTGACAATGGCTTCCTTGACAATGGGAGAGGAGGTGATATCCTGGATTTCCTGGGTGACCACACCCACCATTGCCCAATGTTTTCGGGCCGTCTTATAGAGATACTTGATATAGTTGGCCATCACGGGTGTGGCGATAGCTTTCCATGCCTCTTCTATGACCAGGCATTTTCTGCCTTTCTTGATTCTCATTTTCTGAGTGAAGACATCCATGATAATGAGAACGATAAGAGGAAAAAGGATAGGATCATCCTTCACTTTGTCTATCTCAAAGACGATGAATTTCTCGTCAAACAGGGATGCATCCAAGTCATTGTTAAGGATGTGTTCCTGCTCACCACCGCGATAGAAAGGCTTCAGAATGGCCGCAAAGTCATGGATTGCGAACTCAATGTTCTGCTGGACAATCAACTGCGGGATTCTTTCAAGGGCAAACTCATAATAGGAATTGAACGAAAGTTCCTGAACTCTGAGATTCTTTCTCTGTCTCTCCATCTTATCAATCTTACGCTCAATGCGAAGGAGATAATTTTTCTCTATCAACTCTGGAGTAAGGCGCTGAAGCTGATGAAGGGCAGCTTTCTTCTCTCCTTCAGTGGCAGCAGTATCGTCCAAAACAGCCTGGAGCTTATCAATGAGTCGTGCATTTCTGGAAGAAGTCTCCTTTTCCTCCATGATACGATCATAGCGTTCCTCCATTTCCTGCTCATACTTACCATTTTTCTTATCTTCAAGTAGCAGCATCTCTTTCAGCTGGCTTCTTTCCTTGGTACTGAACTTGTCAAAGGGATGAAAATAGGCCTCATAATATTCCGTAATGGTTTGATTGATAATGGTATCTTCAATCTTTGTGGGATAATCTGTTCCCTTGAAAAGCTGAAAGACAAGACTTTTCAGGAAGTTCTTCTTCTCACCAAAATTCTCCTCATACTCCAGCTCTGTTATCTTGAAGGGATTCATAGAGATGGGCTTTTCCTTACTGTAGGAAATGTAGGTTCCCTCAAAATAGTTGCAGATTCCCTCATAGCTGTCGCCCGTATCCACGATGACCACATCTGTATCCTGCTCATAATACTGTCGCATCACGGAATTCATGAAAAAGCTCTTGCCGCTTCCACTTGGTCCCAGTACAAAGAAATTGGAGTTATTGGTATATTTCACCTTACCTTCCTTTCCAGTAATGTCAATGGGAAGAGGCAGTCCCTGTCGGTCTGTATAGTAACACTTCAGAGGCGAATTGTCACCCTGCTGCTGATGTTCCTTATACATCAGGCAAAGAGCCGGCTCCGAAAGCGTGAGGAATCTGTCATAGTCCTCATTGAGTTTAAAACAGTTGCCAGGGAAACTGGCTACAAAGAGTTCCAACTGGTTATAGGCTCTCTTCGATATATGGATACTGTGCCTAGAGAACATATTCTCCAGGGAATTTGTAATCTTCTGGAAGTCTTTATCTGCTGCTATCTTGACCACCATATTATAATGAGCATAAACAAGCATCTTGCCGTTTCGGGCGATTTCCGACTGAACCTTTTCTATGTCCTCAACGGCAATCTGGTTGTTAGGATTGGGAATGGAAGCATGACGGTTCTTTTTCTTGTCAAGCTTCATGACTTCCTTCTTTTGATTTGGCAAAAAGATAACCTGATTATAAACCAAGGTATCTACATCCGGGAAAGAATCCAATGCTGAGAGCAAATCCTCTGAAAGAATGCTGTTACCCACCTGATTCTCGGAATAGGGACGAATCATGCCAGGCAGACCTACCTGATCCACATCCAGGAGACTGTAAACCTTAAGATGATTGTTTCCCATTCCAATCTCCTCACCAGTAACCCTGAAGTTACTCATGGATACACGAGAATGATTGAAATCCATGGCAAAGAAACGGTCTGCAAAGATTCTACAATCCTCAGCTCCAAGAAATGAGCTTTCCACGTCACAGCCATTCAAACGGTCATGAACCTTTTGGAGCTTCACTAGAAAATCCTTCCACTTGGCAGTGTCATAACTATGTATTGTTCCACTTTTACCCTTCTGTGTAATAATCAGATAGGTTTCATGTGCCACATATGTGCGGCCATTGAAAAAACGGAAGTAGGAATCGGACAGAAAACGTTTGGCTGCAGTTTTATCCTCATGAGCTGCAATCTTGTTCATGTCAAACTGCTTGCGTACGAAAACATCCTGTTTATGCAAGGCATATCCTTCACCCAACAATTGCAGTAGAGAAGTGAAGAGATCCGTGAATTCATAATAGCTGGCCTTGGAAGCAGAATACTTTCTGATAGGGTTCTTGATTTTGAGGACAGCAGAATAATCACCACCTTTTGTATAAACTATTCCCATACCATTTACATCTTCCACACTGAAATAAATGTCTTCGAAGACCTTGGGTCTCTTTCCTCCAGTGCCAAAGGCACAAACGGATATGCCCATGCCTGCCAGTATGGCGACAAAGAGCGTTACCACTGCGATTGCTACCATGTTGTTGAATCAATTTATTTTGTTATTATACCTAATAGCTTTTAGAACGGGCATAAATAAAGATGCCCTTGGGAGACTTCTTACTATGCAGGCCCTTATGCTGCTTGATGAAAATCATCCCTCCACCCACACACAAGAAAGTGGTAAGCAGGATGAGTCCAACAATGAATCCAAATATGATATAGCCAATGAGAAAACCCAGAAGGCCCCCTCCTACAGCACCTGCAGCCCAATAGATGTATCTTCCCTTCAAACCCATGAATTCAAGGGGCTTTTGAAGCCCCTTGAAAACTGGATAATCCTGGAATCTTTCCTGGTCTATGTTACTCATATCCAAGGATTAGAGACCAAAGAACAAAGGCAGACACTGAGCTGCTGCGATGAGGAAGATACAAGCACCTACAATCATCATGATGCTCTTCTTGACATCCTGCTCCTCGTTGTTCATCTTCACATACACACTGATGGCACCAATCATGGCCACGATACCGGCAATGGCGTAGCACAAGTTGGTCACAACAGGTACATATCGTTTCAAGCTCTCAGTGGAGGTTTCGATAGCAGCGAGACCTGCATCCACATCCTGAGCAAAAGTTGACACGCTCACAAAAAGGAGCATCATTGAAAGCATACCCATACGAGGATTCACTACGAAAGCCTTGGCTTTCTTAACTGTGGCTGCGGCACCCTTTTTTGCGCCACTAACCAAATTACAGATTACTTTGTTCATTGTTTGTCTTAGAATAATTAAATGAATATATGTTATATTTTTTTCTACCATAAATGGTCTGTTACTCCATATCGGAAACCGAAAAACGCAGGGAATACAAATGTTGCCGAAGCCAGGAATATCAGGCTTCCGATGAGTATCAGAACACTCTTGGCAAATCCATCCTCACCTGTTTGCAGCTTGATGTAGATGTTAATAGCGCAGTAGAAGCTCAAAAGAGTGGCTATGACATACGTAAGCTGTGCCACGTAGGAACACATGGTGAGTACATAAGTCACCATATCGTAAAGCCTGCCGGTGCTTCCGCTATAATCGGTTGTTCCACAATTGGCCATCGCCAGTTGGGAAATGGACAGCAACAGGAGAAACATGGCTAGAATCTTGACTTTATCCTTCATACGAAATGATATTTATAACGACATGTTGGCAAGACTCTCTGACATTTGATCCAACAGCATTTCACCCTCTATCATGTGTTGACGGAAATCCTCGGATGCCAGTTCATGCTCGGCATCGGCACGATAGGTGATCATCTCATTCTTGGCATTGCGAATTCTCTCATACACCTCACTCGTCTTCATGTTCTTGACATCTTCAACAGTCATATAGGTGCCTTCATTATGAGGTTGGCCAGATGCCGGCTGAGAGTCACCAACTTCATGTGATATAGGATGAAGGATATTGTCCTCGTCCACATCCACAGGTTGTTCCTCTTCTTCATGCTGAATTTCTTGCTCCTCAGCAGTTTTGATAAACTCTACATCATCCTTCCTGATCTCTGGATTGATTTTCCTCAGATCCATTAAAATGACCACGGCATAATAAAACACCAGAATGAAGGTCAATACTAAAGCAAATATGCTAAATGTTCCCATTTTTATTTTATTGTTAAATTCCTGAATCGGCTGCAAAGGAACAGAGTTTTTTTGAGATAGAGGGGATAAAATAAATTAAACTTATTTTTTAACTAAAATATGGGCATTTATGTAAAAATACGGGCTATGAAGTGTTAAAATTAAGGTGTTTATTTAGCAGCTATTTTGGCATAAGGATGGAATTTTCGACAACCGGATTGGTTGATTTGAGTTTTTTCTATCTAACTACTTCGTTTTTGTCATGCGGGAAAACCTCAATTTTTCAATACCATCTCCAGGCTGTCCTTCACCACAGGCTTTTTTCTTTGCAAAGGTATGGTTGTCCTGGCAGACTCCAAGCACCACCTAAATGATTAGAAGCATAAAACTTGTTTCGGCAGCCTTCCGCAATCAGAGATTGGGTATTCCGAAAAAGTTTGATGTTTCTTGCTTGGCTTTCTGCCTTTGGTGGACAAGCCATCTTTTATGCACGAAAAAAGGCATAGTGGTAAAGGTTACGCTGGAATGTAATTTAAAAAAAATCTCGGATTCTCCCAAAACAAAAGTCCTAAAAAGGCTAGGTTTCAGGAAATCTAGAATATATTTTTAATGTTGAACTTTTAAATAGTAGAAATCATGGGAAAAGTAATTTCACCAAATGACAAGGAGTTTGCAGACGTGTTCTCACGTTTCGTTAATGGCAAGATGGGTAGTGCTCAGCTCACTGGAGAAGAGTTGGCTAATGACCATCGTTACTTAGTGAATGAGAAATTCAAGGTGGCAATGGCATTCATTGACAAACTCGCAGAATGCCACGAGCACGGATGGTATGACCCACGTGATGAGTGGGCGTGTACATTGGCGGCATCCATCATGGCGCATTTGAACGAGAAGCAGCTTTATTATTCACAAATAGAAAATCAGTAGGACTATGGCGAATTGGGCAACAGTCGGATACCGAATTGAAGGTAAGCAAAAGGACCTCCAGGAGATTTATGAGCTTTTCGGAGAGTTTGACAAGGGTGAAAGAAAGCCATTTGATGAGCTTTCTGCCAAGAATTGGGAAGGTAACATCGCTTGGGCTTTGGGAGAAGACACCAAGGATTACTATCTCAGAGGTTTCATCCAAAGTTGTGAAATAGAGAATGGGTTACTCACCATTGAGGCAGAGGAGGCATGGGGAACTTCGGATTTCCGTCATATTCTTGAAAAGCACTATGAGGACATGAAGGTTTATTTCATGGTGGAAGAGGAAGGAGACGAAGTTTATGCCACGAATGATTCAGAGGGTAAGTATTTCAGTTGCCGTTTCGTGGTGAACTCCTGCCTTGACGGGTCATATGAGTGGGAGTATTTCAATACGGAACAGGAAGCACTCCAGTACATCGCAGAACGCTTGGAACTTGATTCCATCACCACCGAGCAGCTGGCAACATGGCAGGAATGCCACGTGAATGGGGATGATTACATGAATTTCAATCAATACCAGATTGTAGCATAAAAAAGGTAACGGAGAGGTTAACCACCTCTCCACATATAATAAGGTATGGAATACATCGATTTTACGAAAAAGAAGATTGAACTTCACAAAGAAGTTGAAAATGCCATCAAGAACATGATGACGGAAAAGGGTGTAACGGAAATTGACCTCACACAGGATGAGGAGAACTATGACGCGGGATGGGTGATTAGAAGTGTTGAAAACGCCAGTGAACTTGAAGAAGTACAGGTGGCATACATCAAGCTCTATGGCAATAGCCTTTTTTATAAAGGCGAGAGTGCTTGGGAGATAGATGAAGAATGGATACCATTCGATGTCACGGACAATATATTAGCTGGTTGCATTGACTCGGTTTATGATGCTATCTATCAGAGAATCTGATATTCTGATATAGGGCAGGGGTGAGAAGCGCCTGCCCTTTTTATGGGCGGTACTGCCTATATACTTTCAAGTGGTATATAGGCAGCACGTTTTTTGTATCTACGACGGAGAGAAAAGGCATGACAGCTAAGGAGCACCTTATGTGAACATTAGTAAATGCCTTTTTAATTTGTACATGAGGTGTATGATTTACGTTTCTCTGACTGTGGAGGTAAGTCAAAAATATGACATCTAGATAGGGCATCAAGGTTATGATGATATGGAGGAAATTAAATTTAATTTAAATCTTACCCTATTTTACTCTTTTCTATCTGATATTTTGTATCTTTGCAAGTAGGTGGCATCTTGCCATCTGAATCATCATCATGAGTTATGAGAAAAATCATATTCATCGTATTAATAATAGTAAGTATTATGATGGAAGCTAAGATTCGCAAACCTGCTGTAGCAGGAAGTTTTTATGCTGGCGATGCCAAAGAACTCCGCCAGGATGTTCAGAATTGTTTCTCTAGGTGCAAGAACCCTTTAATGGAGAATGTACAGGCAGTAATCGTACCTCATGCCGGCTACGTGTTCTCTGGGGTGACTGCAGCATCGGCATTTGCTGCCATCAATCCGGATGCTGAATATGAGCACATCTTTCTCCTGGGACCTAGCCATCATGTGTATTTGGGTAAGGCATCAGTAAATATAGGTGCTTCTGCCTATGCCACTCCTCTGGGAAATGTTCCTGTAGATACCGCTCTCTGTAAAGACCTTATGGAAAAGAGTGATGCTATTACTTATGCTCAAGAAGCACATGAGAACGAGCATTGCCTGGAGGTGGAACTGCCATTCCTGCAATATCACACGAAAAAGATACCATCCATTGTTCCTATCATCATTGCCACGCAGGAATTCACGACCTTGAAGAAGATTGCTGATACCCTGAAGCCCTACCTGAATGAGAAGAATCTTTTTGTTATCAGCAGCGACTTCTCTCACTATCCCGCATACAAGGATGCAGAGATTGTAGATGGACTTACCAAAGATAGCATCATGACAGGAAAGGTAGAAGCATTTGTGAACGCCACCCTTCACAACCAGGAGCTTGGCATTGACCATCTGGCAACGAGTGCATGTGGCATGGCACCTATTGCCACATTGTTGCTGATGACAGAAAATGATGCAAATATCAAGCCACATCATGTTATGTACTGCAACTCCGGTGATTCCCCATATGGCGGAAAAGACAAGGTTGTAGGGTATCATTCTTTTGTTTTTACTACTGAAAACTATGGTTTTGATTTAACTTCTGAAGACCGAAAGATGCTCAAGTCTATCGCTTATCATACCATCAAGGCTACTCTTGAAGGTAAGAAGTATGAGCCAGGCAAGCTATCTGATGTTCTTCTTACAAAGTGTGGAGCCTTCGTCTCTCTGCACAAAAAGGGAAGACTCAGAGGTTGCATCGGACATTTTGGTGAAGACATGCCACTATATCAGGTAGTTGAGCACATGGCAAAGGCGGCAGCCTTTGAGGATCCACGCTTTTATGGGGTGACCATGGAGGAACTGGATGATATTGATATCGAAATCTCAGTACTCACACCGATGAAACGCATCCAAAGTATAGATGAGTTTGAACTGGGCAAGCAGGGAATTTTCATGCGCAAGGGCTATCATACGGGTACTTTCCTTCCACAGGTGGCTGATGAAGTATCATGGACCAAGGAAGAATTCCTGGGGCATTGCTCTCAGGATAAGGCTGGAATAGGTTGGGATGGCTGGAAGACAGCTGAGCTTTATACTTATGAGGCTATTGTTTTCTAGTAGCCGATATTCAGATGATTGTGTAATCATGAAATGGTTTGGGTATGAAAGAATGTCGTTTTTATCAGAAAGTTGATAGGGAAGGAGGGTATGCTTCTGATACAGTAAGGTGCGAATTATGTCCCCACTGTTGTGTTATCTTGGAAGGCAAGCATGGAAAATGTGGCAGCAGATGGAATTTTAACGGAATGCTTTACTCTGTTGTTTACGGTAAACCGTGTGCTTTGGCAGATGATCCTGTTGAGAAGAAACCGCTGAATGAATTCCATCCCGGAACCCGTTGTCTGTCTCTGTCCTGTACAGGTTGCAACTTCCGTTGTCTCAACTGTCAGAACCACGACATCTCGCAGGTACTTCCGTCTGCTGTAGATTTCTACGAGTTGTCTCCATCTGATATTGTAGATATTGCAGTCAAGCATCATTTGCCGGGCATAGCCTATACCTACACGGAGCCTCTTACCTATTATGAGTACATCTATGACATCGCCAAGGAGGCTCATTCCAGGGGGCTTTGGAATATTCTGGTATCTGCAGGTTACATCAACCCGGAGCCTCTTAGGGAGATAGTTTCACTCATTGAAGCTGCCAATATCGACCTCAAGGCATTCTCTGAAGATGTGTATCAGAAGCAATGTGGCGGTCATTTACAGCCTGTATTGGATACGCTTTTAACGATGAAGAAAGCAGGAGTGCATCTGGAGATAACAAACCTGCTGATTCCTGGGGTTAATGACGGCGAGAGCATGATAAGAGATATGTGCAGTTGGCTCAGAGACAATGGTTTTGCCGATTGTCCTCTTCATTTTAGCAGGTTTTTCCCACAGTACAAGATGCAAGATTCTGTACCTACACCTATTGAGACCCTGTTTACTGCCCGAAGGATTGCACAGGAAGAAGGGATGAGAAAAATATATTTAGGAAATATTTAACACAAAAATATAGATTGAAATGAACAAAACAGCATTAATTTCAGGAGCCAACAAAGGTATTGGCTTGGGAATCAGTAAGTATCTAGGGTTAAGTGGCTGGGATATCATTATCGGTGCCCGCAATGAAGCAAGAGCCTTGGAGACTATGAACAAGTTGAAAGATGCAGGATGTACAGTGCTTGGTTGGGTGAAAATTGAACTCTGTGATCTCGACGGCATCAGTTTGGCGGCAAAGGAGATCAATGATAAATATCCTTCGCTCAATCTTCTAGTGAACAATGCCGGTATTCCTGGTGATATGTCGAAGACCAGCTGGGAGACAGACATGAAGGATATCAAGGAGACTGCTGACGTAAACTACTTTGGCACCTTGGCCGTGACTCAGGCCCTTCTTCCGCTCATCAAAGCCAACAAAGGTAGAATCGTCAACATCACCGTTCCTAGTGAAATCAGTCCGTATTGGCATCCTCTGGCTTACGTGGCAAGCAAGGCTGCCCAGAATGCCATGATGGGTGTGATGGCAATGGAGTTTGAGCAGAACAACATACCTGTTGAGATTTTCAGCGTACACCCTGGTCCAACTACCACTGATTTGAATGGCAACATGGCTTTGCCTGGTTTCCATACAATTGATACAGTAGGCGAGAAGTTTGCAAAGCTCATCAATGATGGACAGTCCCATAATGGCGAATTCATAGAATTGTATCCTATCGTGAAGGAAGATTAAGGAAGGATTATCATTTCCACTAAGAACTATTGGAAAGAGAAGACTTTTTGAGATAGCACCGCAATAGAGATTGACACATACTCAGAAGCTAAGACTTACATAGATGAGCACAGCTAGGTGAAAGAGGTGCCAAAGTTTGAGTAGATAGATAAGATAGAGGGTAAGACTATTACTTACCCTTTACTTTTATATATTAGTGCCAAGAAAACCCAAAGGCTAAAGACCTTTGGGTTTTCTTGGCACAAAATTTAGCCTTGATTCTCGATATCATGGCCTTCCTTTTGAGCACGAATCATAACCTTGGCACTCTCCAGGGTAATGTTTTTTCCTATCACGAAGAAGGATGCCTTTACCTGACGTTTCTTGAGCACATCAAGCATATGAACTCTAGTGGTTGTGTTCGGAGCATCGTCAAAGCTGAGTGCCACAAGCTTTTCCTGAGCCTGAGCCATCCCCATCTGAAGGGTCAGAAACAACAAGAATGATAATTTCTTCATTTTCATCGTTAAGTGTTTGCTACGATTATGGGGCATAAGACAAGAAAAATATATGAATGCCGTATCTCCTTTGAATTATTTTTTTGATTAATTTGCCCTTTTTAGGGGGTATGATTGGCCTTTTTTTACAAATCAACAGTTAAATAACGCAAATATGTCAAATAAACAGAAATTTTTCTTTCTTTTTCTCTTTCTTTTATATATTTTCTTTATCTTTTTCTTTCTTACTGTTACCAATAAATGTACCTGTTAACAGCTCTTAATGAGATTTGGTGGCTTCAACTATTCTGTCTATATTTGCAGACGAAAATCAGAGTATATGAAATAATAAGGAGTATATGAATAGAAAAAACAGCAAACCGGCTGATCTCATACTCAGAATGTATGAGTCGGTCATCTTCCCGGGGAAGTGCATACATCTTACAGGGGAGAAAAGAAGAAGTCTGCGTTCTGTATGGGCGTATGATATTTCCTATCTATATCCACGCATGGAAGATGGAATAGATTGGATGAAGTTCGGGCTATTTGAATCCCAAAAGCTCGATAGAAAGGTGCCATTCTACAATAGGCAGCAGAAACTGTTTTTGAAGATGGCAGAGAAGAGCAGCTGGATTGAGCAGTTTGTGGAATATCCCGAGGAGATTGTATATGAGGAGAAATTCACGCTTACATTCCCCCCAGACTATATGATGGTCTTGGAGGATGGAAGTGTGGTGATGGTGATGCTGGTACCTTACCATCTTTTCTCTACACAAACTGTACAACGCAAATGGTATGCCCTGATGGAATATTGCAAGATTCATGGCTATGGATGCGTACTGTTTGACATGGAAAGGGGTATCAGTTTGAAATGGTTGCTTCATTTATGGGAGAAGAAGGACATGGAAAAGTTTGAAAAGGAAGTACTGGAAGCGATGGATGATAGAAAGAGCCATTGGATAAACAGTATCACCCTGGGCAAGATCATGAAGAAGCATGATGCCAATCTTTGTGACATTCAGGTTCTTGTTTTCAGGAACAGGCTCCTCTATGTTCCCAAAGGTCAGAAAAGAAAGATAGGACTCATCAGACAATATTCTGATGATATGTTTGATTCACAACTAATTATAGACGCCCATGACAAGGATTATCACACATCAAGAAGAGACTCATTACGAGTTAGCTGCCAACTCTGAAAGCTTGAATTTCTGGAAGACATTAGGCTTCAAAATTATAGGAACGGGGGAACGAGAAGACGAGTTCTATCTAAGAAAGACTTGTTCTTTCGGTATCAGGCAGCAACTGGGTGGACTTGCCATCATACAAAGCAAGGGAAAGGAGGGTATAGCCAACAGATGGGGATGCATTCTGCTAGCTTGCCGATTTCTGAAGATTGAGTTATTTGCCTGTGATGAAGGAGAAGGGGTTCAAAAACTGCATTTCGTCGGTTACAAGGAGGGAGAAATGGAGATTTACGAATTTGATGGCAGCAAGCCCACCAAGATATTGGTACTGAAGCAGCTCTCAGCGTGATGTGATTTTTCTATCATGTTATTGTTCTTCCACATGTGGAACCTCACCCTCTTTATATCCTGGTGGCATGCCTTCACCGATACACTTTTTCCGTGCAAAGGTAAGGCTACTTCGCCAGATACCAAGTACCGCTCCATGCGAGCTATGACGCTGGAATCTTTCTTGGCAGCCTTCCGCAATTCCGTCGGAATAGGGTATTCCAAGCAAGATTCCAGCTTCATTACTTGGCTTTCTGACCTGTGAGCAGCCAAATGGGGGGCACGAAAAAGGCTATGGTGTGAAGGTTATGCCGGAATGTCATAAAAAAAAGTTCGATTTTCTGTGGAAGAACAAGTCTGGAAAAAAGGCTTGTGTTCAGGAAATCCAGAATTTTTTCTTTTTGAGGTCAGTTCAGGGGCATAGAAATCAATATGAGTTCAAACAGGTTGATGGAGTGAGCGTAAATGGATTGGCATCAGATTTTGGGGAGAATATACGGCAATGATGTATGCATCCGTACACATGATGCAGGTATACCACAAGTGTTAAAATATAAATTTAATTGTGCAGAGGAGGTTGATGTGGAGTAAAACCATTACCTTTGCATGCACAAAAAAGGATAGAAAGAATGAAAGCAAAAGAGATTATCTGGAAAGAGGTAAGTGTTTTGCCACATAGCGCAAACGCATATCCAAAGGGAAAGCCCTATAAGGGACAGATGATGATGGGGAGGGTATTTCCCGTCAGTAAGGCCCAGGCTATAGCTTATGTAGAGATGGGATGCTGCATAGCGGAAATGAACTCCGAGGATGTAAGCGTCGTAGAGAAACTGCTTGAGAAACACCACCTGGAGGGAAAATACCGATATGTGGGAGATAAGAGTTTCGTGAAACTCATCAACCAAAGCGATTTAGACAGGGCATTAAAGGCGGAGTATGCCTTTTAGGGGAGTTAGATACAAATAAAGCCCCTTGACTCCTTTCGGAATACAAGAGGCTGAGCCAAAGGAATTTCCTTGAGATGAAATGTGAAAGATTCACAGCGCAAAGATACAGAAAATATCTTGTAAAAGCAAAAGAAATTGCAGATAGTTTAGGATTTTGAAAGAATATTAATAACATTTACAAAATATTGAATTATATGAAGAATCTAATGATGGCAGTGGTGATGCTTATCACCTGTACAACAAGCATGGCACAAGGAATCCAGGAACCTGAGTATATCGGTCAGGTGGCACTGGTGCAATCAGACAGCAGCCAGGTGGTCCTGGTAAAGGAAGAGGCAGAAATGAAGACCAAGACCTCTGGTTTTGGATACATTCCTATTCCAGGAAGCAGTTTGCTGGACAAGGGTAAGACTTTCTTGAGAGTAAAGGGTGATACTTCACCTAACAAGATAGCCAAGGGAGAGGTACAACTCATTGTAAGAGTGAAGGACAACAACGAAGATCCGAAAAACTCCATTGGGGTATTCCAGTTTGAGACCAAGAAGAAAGAGCGCAGATTCACGCTTGCCGAAGTTGGATTACTTTCTGGCATGAAGGCAACGACATCCTTCAATACCGTTCCATACGAGGCAAAGAAGATTGGGGCCAGTTCATACATGGTGACCATTGTGAACCTGCAGCCCGGAGAGTATGGTGTGACCACAGCAGATTTCACACATATCTCTACCTTCTCCGTACAATAAACAAGAAGTTACACTTTTAATACTGAAGATTATGGGAGCAATATTCTTATTTCTGTTTTTCATGTGGCTTTTCAAGGGATTTGGCAAAGCCATGAGACATAGTGGTGATACCTTTCGCCCCGATAAATAAGCCAGTAGGTAAAGTTCAACAATTTTTCATATACTCCTCAGCCCACCAGGTCCTCGTGAGAAGACCGGTGGGCTTTTCTTGTATCGTATTTTTAAGACCTTTCCCTAAAACGATTCCTCAGCAGCAGTAGCAGAAGGTTCCAGTATATCGTCATTACAGATAGTGCCAACGTCATTGGTGAGGGCATATCATGCTGTCATTTTTTCCATAGGTCTCCATCTCGATACGTATGCTTGATGTCGTAATACAAGACCAGTGCAAGGACCGCAATCAAGATGACAAGGACAAGCAGGGGGATAAGGATAGAACTTCTACTCATCCTACTTGAAAACATGATGAATTGATTCATTCTTATCCTGTACAAACGCTCTCAGATTGGCGTGCCCCTTGTATATGATGCTGTAATCCGTGACCTTTCCTGGGTTACGTCTCTTGAGAGTAAGGGCTATTGTTCTGCCCACAACAGTATTGGGGAAAAACATATATACCTCATCATAATCATCACTGTCCACCACCATATGCATGTAGTTGCTCACATGAGACATCACGATGCAGGCATCATGCTGAGGAAGGCGGAATTCCCAGGAACCCTTCAAGGTATAGAATGCCAGATAATCCATAAAATCATAAAACAGGCAGCATGCCTGATACTCCTTTGCCTTTGGACTGCGCAGGGTTGTTGGTGCATAGCTTTTCAAGGTGACAGGAAACGGGGTATAAAGCTGATGAAAAAACTCAACGCCACCGATGTCATTTCTAAATCCAAAGCCTTGATAATACTTACCAAGACATGAAAATTGAACACCCTGAATACAGGAAGGCAATTTAGAAAAGCCGTTTTGCTTGAGGTATTTCTCATCCTCATTCTTCAAATCGACAAGACGAATACCATCTTCCACGTGGATAAATGCGTGATGTTGTACTCTCATAATTGTTGTCATTACTAGTTGTTTATCACTTGTTGTTATTTAATGCTTGCTGAATCAATGTCTTTAGACCATCACTTGTGCCGCCCAGCAAGAAATAGTCACTCACGTCTTTCTCCTGCTTGCTGCCTGCAAGAGGAAGATCTATCCGACTCACCGGATAGTGCCCCTGGAGTTCTTCCACCCGTTGGGCAGATTCTCTTCTTCCTGTAGCATCTACGTCATACACAAAAACTATCTTCCCGAATCTCTTCACAAGCAGATCCATGACCAAATGGGGGATTTTAGCCGTCTCACTATTGAAGCAAATGGCTGAAAAGCCATGACTGCTCAGAGAAAGAACATCCTTTTCACCGCCAGTAATCAAGAGCATATTCCCCCGGCTGGGAAGTTGGTCCAATCCAAAGATATAAGGACTTGGCAACTCTCCTGCATAAAGGAAACGGTTCTCCGAGCGAGGACGATACACCTTGATGCCCCTATCTTCCTGGAAGAAATAGCCATAGCTTGGCGTCAGGGCAGTGGAATAGATGCAATATTGCTGACCATCAGCCTTTGTAAAATGGCAACTTCTCAAGCTTCTAACCTGAAAATGGTCTAGAGTATCTTCAGTGATGCCATAAGAAGCCCAATATGCAAGCTCTTCGTCAGAAAATTCCTTGATCTGCGCTTGATAGGCAATCACACCATGAGGCTGCCGGTTTTCTTCATCTGGGCTCTTCATGCCTGACATAGGAGATGTTTGACGAACCGCCTTGCGGTTTGTCTGCCGGTCAAATACCCCAAGACACATATCCTGATCTATCATTTTCAACAGATGTACAAAATCCGTGGAAGGATTGATGTTCAGGACCTGCGAAGCCACGAAAAAGCAATCTCCGGAAAAGCGACTATCGCCAAAATCATGCAAATAGTAGTAGGACCTGCCATCAAGTGCCTGGTTACGATAGAGCTTACAGGAAGGATGCTTGTCATCCTCTCTCATGTGACTTCTGAACTTTTTCCTCAGGCATTCCTTTCCAAGATAGTGAACAAAGATATCGAGTCCTCCATCTGTCTTGGCCAAAATCTCATCTTTCTCTTTCATGTCAATCGCGGGAATAGGTTTCAGAACAAAGGCGGAAGTTGAAATCCGGCATGACAACAACGTGCATCATGTGATTCACGCGGTCGGCAGTTCTATCCCCATAGCGCGGACGAATATCACCTGAAGGCAGATTCGTCGTGACTATGGTGAACAAGCGACATTCATACCGATAGGCAATAAGTTCACTGATGGGATCACATACCTGCCCATATTTGACAATACGCTCAGGCTCCATGCCTAAATCATCAATAGCCAATAAAGACACATTGCGATATTCCAGGAAACGCTCATAGTGGTCCACATACAAATGACAAAGCTCACAGGCGTTCTTCATGACAAGGCCAGCCATTTTAATCTGGGAGGAAGAGGATTTGATGGGGTCTTTCAATCGCAAGGAAAGTATCAGTTTCTGTATGGCATACACCAAAGTGGTTTTCCCAGTACCACCTACACCACTCAGCCACAAGCCTGTTTTATGGTTATGACCTACCAGCCAGAGAGAGATATTGTATAATACCATCTCCAATCCTTCCATACTGACATATTTGATGTTCACATCATTGACCGCCTTGATAAAAGCCTGCAATAAGGCTTTATAACAGGACACATAATCCAACGGCAATTTAAAGAAACGCTTTCCGGTGGTGGCTGTTTTGATACGATGAACCACCTCTTCTTCCTTGAATAGGAATTTATCCATTACTGCTTCCATATGTTTAAATATTAATAAACGAACTAAAATGTTGATTTATACAGTTGTCCTCCATGAGAAGACCTCGGTGTAAACTTTGAACCATACATAGACTTGGGGTGCTCCAAATTCTGTTTACTCAACCAATCACAAAAGTGACTCTGGTAATCTGACAAATCCTTATGCAAACCCTTTCCCCTGCAAGCCATGTCCAGTTCAAAGGTTTCAAGCCATATCTTTACTTTAGAACGGTCCGGCAGTTTAAAGCGCTGTTTCATCACTTCAAGCCAAGAATCAGAATTTGAGAGAAATGAAAAATAGCTTTCTTTGCTTGTTTTCTTTTCAGCTTCACCATTCTCTTCCTCCCCAAAAATCCCTTCACATGCACACACGCGCATTGATGTTGATTTTCTTTCGTTCTTTACATTATATCCTTTTATATTAGTTGTCGCTTGCATGTCGGTTCCTTGTCGATGATATGACACCTGCGTGTCAACTACGTGTCGCTCGTTTGTCGGCTGTTTGTCGGACAAATTGTCGTCAACTCTATATATATCTCTACAACAAGAACTTACAATTGGATTTAAATCACTGGATAGTGGGGAAGAATTGCCATCAAACAGAGATTGTTTTGTACTGCAAGAATCTTCCAGCTCATCAAGACAACTGAATTTGGATGTAAAACCTTGATAAAGCTCATACTTGCAAACTGTGATCAGGTTTGGACGAGGAGTAGGGGACTTGAAAACCTCAATTTCACCAGTGCGCACCAAGTCATTGAGACATGTACTTATCTTAGATGGTGAAATACGTGTTTCCTTATGAAGGGTGTTTTTGCTTAGAGCAAGCTGAGCTCGTTTCAAAGAAGAGCCAACCTGCTGTTGAAAAACAGCATTGAGCAGCAAATGAATGAATAAATGTACCTTTTCCGCATCATGATACCAATTCCATTCAGTAATTTTACGGTACAGCTTAATCCAGCCAATAGTAGCATCTTCATCAGAAAACTGCTGAAAACGACTATAGTCACGTATGGTCACAATGGTTCCTTTATTGCTTGAGTGAACCTTGATCTCACCGGTTTGTGATAACTTTTGAAGGCAAGTACGGATATTTCTTGGGGATAAGCCCGTATCCTCCGCAATAATAGCAAGACTGGTCACAACCTGACCTGGGTATACTGTCAAGGAAAGATAATCTGTCTTCTTTACATTTGCCTGTAACAGGAAATACAGAAAGACGTGTACCATCTTAGAGTCATGATACCAGCGCCACGAAGTAAAACTTCGAGGCAGTTTAATCCATGAATTATTTAAAGGATTCATCATAGGATGTAATTTTATATAGTTGATAAGACCTCTTACACAAGCAGTTACGCCTGTGTTTATTAAAACTCTTCCATAAAGTGAGAATATAAATTCCCCATAGAGACTCTTTTGAAGCCTCCAAATATTCTATTTCATTATTACATTTTCTTTTATTTTTGTATGATTCTAAAAGAAAGGGTACTTCTTCCAGCTTTAGTTAAAACAAGCAGACTCTCTCCTTTTACTTTTACATTTCTTATTTGAGTCAAGTTCCGACTTCCACGATGCCACTTTACCGAAGACTTTTCCAATATGTCCTTGATAATAATCAGGTGCTTCATGCAAGCATCATAAGACTCCTGCCAATCATAGACCTTCGGGGGAATCTGATACAAAACCCCAACCATCCAGTCTGGTTTGGCTTCACTATGTACTTTCTTTTTTACCTTATACATATTTTATCATTGATATTGACCAAAATTCATTTTACCATTTAATATGACATGAATTATCCAAATGTCTATGTATGAGATTAACATCAACATTACTTTAGATAGTTGTCATTTTTCAGGTATAAACATTCAATCGGTCATGCTTCTAAAATTAATGTTTATTTTTATCATTCCTTTTGCTTAATCTCTTCTATCAACCAAATAAGACTATAAAAGTCTAATTTCGATTTCGTTGCAAAAATAACAAATATTTCTGGATATTACTTACAGTATAGCTATATTTTAACTTTTATTATGTACAAATACTCGTTTTTTATCGCTATCTACTATATTTTTCAAACAATGGGGTGATTATATATAGTTATACTTCCATTAACTATTACCTAAAAATATAGACTCTTTTGGGTGTTAAGAGGTATGTCAAAAACATAGAAAAACTGAACTTAGATGAATCAACACACACACAAAAACTCAAATATGATAGAATTTGATTTATTTTTTGTACCTTTGCACCATCGTTCTTAGGGACGTGATTTTTGTGGGAACAAATGTAAAGTGCCTCACTTCTTGATAAATCGCCAAAATTAAAAAGAATGTAAACACGAGGCACGGAGCAGCTCATAATATGTGGGCTGCCATCCGTGTATGTGTTTATGGGCGTTTGGCGATGCCTTCAAGAAGCGTATATGGGGGCAGCCCACTTCTTTTGTATCAAATCGATAGAATGTCAAACTAACGAATACATAAGTAACTTAAAAGTTTCAAAAATATAAAAAGGTATAGAATTCATTTTATTATATTTGCAAACGATATATGTAGTCAATTAGTATTCACTTACTCACTCAAGGTGATTAAGACTATCAACGGAATTCAAAAACAAAAAATAAGAGTATGAGCGGAAAAGAATTAAGAGAATTATTATCATCAAAGGGTATCCTGCAAAAAGACATTGCAAGACAACTCAACATGACTCCTGGTGGCTTTAGTCAACAGTTAAGGGCTAAAGACATCAAGACAGGATTACTGGAATCCATATGTAAAGTACTCAATGTCAAAATGGATTTCTTCTATGGAGGCACCGAATATCTTGAAGGATATGAGCTCATCAAGCAATCTGATTTAAAAGAATTCCGATCCACGCTTGGCAAAATACATACGTGCTGTAACGAGATTTCAGAAAAGTTGTCCTAGTTCTCTAACATTACGCAATCTGTAATACTAGAGAACCAAGATTTTGAATTCATACACTACCCTTTGATGACGGCAATGGGTGACAAATGGGTTTTGATTTTGACTAAGTCTGATTCTTGTGCCATGACGGATTCTATATCTTTGTAGGCAGCAGAGGCCTCTTCCAAATCTTCCTGGCTACGAATGGCATGAACGATGCCTTTCTCATCCAGCTTATGGATTTCCTCCGCTAAATTGAGTGTCTTTACAGCTTCAGTTCGGCTCATGATACGGCCAGCTCCATGGGAGCAGCTCATGAAACTGAGAGGATTGCCAAGGCCTTCCACGATATATGAACTCGTTCCTTGTGAACCAGGTATGATACCAACTTCACCTTCTCGGGCACTTGTTGCTCCCTTTCGGTGTATGATACAGTTCTCACCAAAATGGGATTCCCAGGATGCATAGTTATGAGCGATGTTGATCATCGGCTCAAACTCAACGTGTGGTATCGCTTCAGATATGACCTCCTGAATTCGATGCATCATCAACCTTCTATTGCACAGACCAAAATCGATACAATACTGCATCTCATTCCAATAATCATTAAACTCCTTGGTCCTCAGTGGCAAGAATGACATATTAAGGTCTGACTTAACCGAAGAAAAGTAACGCTCATTGAGAATGGTTGCCACTCTGTTATAATAATCACATACCTGTTTGCCTAAGTTTCTTGACCCAGAGTGAATCATGATCCAAAGCCATCCTTCATCGTCCTTTTGAAGTTCTATGAAGTGATTTCCTCCACCAAGTGTTCCCACTTGCTTGGTAGCTGATATATATTGACGCTTAACGACAGTCATGCCATCAATATCATGATTTTCAGGCATATGCTTCTCATCCTGGGCAACCTTGTGATGTTCCATTCCTAAAGGAATCTGTTGACGGATTCCTCGCATGATTTTCTTTCTCAGAACATCCTGTTCAATCGTTTCCACCTGGATATTGGTTTTAACTGCACACATACCACAACCTATATCCACGCCCACGGCATTCGGAATTACGACATTCCTGGTAGCAAGGACAGTTCCTATAGGCATACCCTTTCCGCCATGTAAGTCAGGCATCAATGCCAAATGATGAAAAACAAAAGGCAGGCTACAAAGGTTCGATATTTGTTGCCAAGCCGTTGCGTCACACATCTTTGCCCACATCTTAACAGGGGTTCCATTCATTGCAAATTCTTTCATTTTCTTAATCTCCTATCTTTTTTAGTGCAAAATTACAATACCGGTATGCAGTATTTTTGCGTAGGAGTACAAAATCTTCAAATTTTAGCAAAAATCGGCTGTTCAACTGGTATTATCAACTAATCTAACACTATAATCATAAGGAATCCCCTTACTATTGTACTACCGCAAGAATGGTTTAGGATGTTGAAATTACATTCATTATAGCAGTGTCTCGATGGTATAAAACTGCCAATAGAAACGAGGGCAATACCCTTCAAACCGCGGCGTCAAAGCCTCACGGAGGTATTGCCCTCTATAAAGATATTGTTATAAATACCTTCTAAGGTGCAAATAGAACCAATTCTTCTGAAATCAGCAAGAGAAATGGGGAAAAGTTTTAATGTTGATGTATCATTTTGTTTAAACAGCAGTTGAAAGTCGGACTTCTGAAAGGGAAACCTGCCATTTTGTTCCAATTGTCATGACAGTTTTTGACGGAAATCAAGAAACCATACCCTTGACAGCATTTTCTTCCCGAAAAATTGTGTTCGCACACAAAAAGGCATTATCTTTGCACTCGAAAAGATTGAATAACGAATAATTAAAGTAAAGAAAGGGTAACATTATGATGATATTAGGAATGACATTGGCAGTTGCAGCTGCTCTTTTTGCAGAGGTTGTAAATGTAAACAATAAAATCAGCCTCGGCAAGTAAGCAAGTTTTGAGAGGCATCCATAGGATGCTTCCAGAAAAGCTTCTCTAATAGATATTAGATGAGGTAAAGAATATGTAGATTAGGATAACAGATTGATATAGAGAAAGGATAAGATTATGATGATTTTAGGAATTATTTTAGCTTTGGTCGTTGCAGCATGCGCTGAGTATGGTGCAAGATCCAACATGAAAAACTTCGCTTAACAGGCGATGTTTCATGAAAATTTGAGAGAATTGTAGAAAGAAATTTCCATATATATTATAGAGATGGCAGTTGTAGGCGTTTGTGAAGATGCTTGCAG
>ERZ791632.17-NODE-17-length-80658-cov-45.6734_pt1 | contig 80658 bp, 69 predicted proteins | sample MGYA00510263_ERZ791632 | MGnify/ENA primary metagenome ERZ791632 (study PRJEB30046, sample SAMN00715181) | human gut metagenome | study: EMG produced TPA metagenomics assembly of the A metagenome-wide association study of gut microbiota in type 2... | reverse complement strand
GGCTAAGGCCCGTGCTGCTGCCGAAGCTGCTCAGCGTGCTGCCGCAGAACAGGCGGCTCGTGAAGCTGCTGCCGAACAGGCGGCTAAGAAGGCGGAAGCTGACCGCAAGGCTGCTGAGCTGAAAGCCAAGGCGGATGAGGAACGTCAGGCCCGTGAGATTGCTGCTGCCAAGAAGGAAGCGCAGGAAGCGGCTACCTTGAGTTCTGTAGATAGAATGTTGAGTGGTGGATTCGAGGCAAACCGTGGCAGATTGCCTATGCCTATCAGCGGCGGTTATCGCATCGTGAGCCACTTCGGACAGTATAATGTTCAGGGATTGAAGGGCGTTACCCTCGACAACAAGGGTATCAATATCCAGGGCAAGCCGGGTTGTGTGGCTCGCAGCATCTACGATGGTGAGGTGAGTGCCGTCTTCGGATACGGTGGTATGTGGAATGTCCTGGTTCGTCATGGCGCCTACATCTCGGTATATTGCAACCTGAAATCGGTCAGCGTACATAAGGGGCAGAAGGTTAGTACCCGTCAGGCTTTGGGTAGTGTAGGATCTGATAACATCCTACAGTTCCAGCTTAGAAAAGAGACTGCCAAACTCAATCCTGAGGCTTGGCTGGGAAGATAAAATACAGGAGTTGTCAAGGTTAACTGTATAGACAGATAGAGGAAACCCTCTTAGATGGCAGCGCCATCTAAGAGGGTTTCGTATTTTGCAATGGCATCGCGTATTTCGCTGATGCGGATAAACTCGTTGGCAGAATGGGAGCGGGAAGATTCGCCCGGGCCCAGCTTGAAGGATGGGAAATGCATCAGAGCCTGATCGCTGAGGGTAGGACTGCCGAATGGCTTCATACCCATGGCTACACATTTCCTGATAAGAGGATGCTCCGGGTCGATACGTGATGATTTCAGGCGGAAACTGTGTGCCTTTACCTCGCTCTTGAGGTGCTGGCGGATAAACTCGTAAACCTCCTCGTTGTCGTAAAACTCGTTGGTTCGGATATCCACAAGCATCGTGCACTTGTCTGGAATCACATTATGCTGGGTTCCGGCATTCACTACGGTGAGCGTCATCTTGGTAGGACCCAGGAATTCGCTTACCTTCTCGAATTTGTAATCACGAATCCAACGCATATCATCCAGCGCCTCATAGATCGCATTCACTCCTTCGTTTCTAGCCGCATGACCACTTTTGCCATGAGCAATCACATCCAGCACCATCAGTCCCTTTTCGGCTACGGCAGGATTCATGCCTGTAGGTTCTCCCACAATGGCAAGATCGATGTGTGGAAGCAAGGGCAGGGCACGTGTGATGCCATCCTTTCCGGAAACCTCTTCTTCGGCAGAAGCCAGATAAATCAGGTTGTAGCTCTGCGGCTTCTCCGTCAGCATTCGGAAAATCTGGAGAAGGGAACACAATCCGCCACCGCAGTCGTTACTACCCAGTCCATAAAGCACGCCGTCTTCTACATCTGGAGAAAAAGGATCGCGACTCCACGAAGTCACGGGCTTCACGGTGTCGATATGGGCATTGAGCAGCAAGGTAGGACGGCTCTCATCGTAGTGAGGGTCGATAATCCAGAGGTTGTTTGCCTCGCGCTGCGGTTCGAAACCATAGCTGCGGATGGTCTGCTCCATGATGTCGGCAGCATCTTTTTCGTTGCGGCTTACCGATGGAGTGGCAATCAGCTTTTTGAGCAGTTGCACCGCATCGCTAACATATTGTTCCTGTGTCATCATAATCTCTCTTTTTAATGTTTTGGGGACAAAGTTACGAAAAAAAGAGCATATAAAGTGGAAAAACCAACATTTTATTTTGTGTTCTTAACAAATTCTATTATCTTTGCACCAATATTATAATACTAAGCTTATGCAAATTAATAGTCATCTTTCGGTTCTGGTTCATGACCTTGCTAAGAAGTGGGGAGATAAGCCTGCGCTTACCTTCAGGAAGTTTGGTAGTGACCAGTGGCAAACGGTTTCATTCAATCAGTTTTCCCTAAGAGTGAAACAAGTGAGCAATGCCCTTCTTAATCTTGGGGCTAAACCACAAGACAAAATTGCTGTCTTCTCACAGAACTGTGTGCATTATCTGTACACCGATTTTGGTGCATACGGTATCAGAGTTACTGCAGTACCTTTCTATGCCAACAGTAGTGAGCAGCAGATTCAATATATGATCAATGATGCCCAGATTCGCTTTCTCTTCGTAGGCGAACAGGAGCAGTATGACAAGGCACATCGTATCTTTGCCCTCTGCCCATCCCTGGAGCGCATCATCATCTTCGATTCCAGCGTGCGCATCAGTACACACGACCCAGCTGCGCTCTATTTCAAGGACTTTCTGAAGTTGGGTGAGAATCTTCCTCGTCAGACTGAAGTGGAGGAGCTCTACAAGCAGGCAAATATGGATGATTTGGCTGATATCCTTTATACCAGTGGAACTACCGGTGACAGCAAGGGCGTAATGCTGACCTATAGTCAGTATGCAGCTGCATTGAAGGCCAACAATGAGTGTGTGCCTGTTACCGACAAGGATCGAGTCATCGATTTCCTTCCATTCACCCATATCTTTGAGCGTGCCTGGTCTTATCTCTGCTTGAGTGAGGGTGCCCAGCTCATCATCAATACCTATCCACAGGAGATTCAGGAGAGTATGCGCGAGATGCGGCCTACCTGTATGTGCAGTGTGCCTCGTTTCTGGGAGAAGGTGTATATCGCCGTGAAGGCTAAGATGGATGATGCCGGTCCTATCCAGAAGAAACTTTTCTATCATGCTTTGGCTGTGGGAAAGAAGCGTAACATTGATTATATCGCCAACTGTAAGCGTCCTCCTCTGGCTCTGGAGCTGGAATATAAGATTGTCAACAAGACTATCCTGAGCATCGTGCGCAAGCAGTTGGGCTTGGATAATCCTAATATCTTCCCTACGGCAGGCGCTTACGTAAGTCCTGAGGTGGAGGAATTCGTACATGCCATCGGTATCAATATGGTGGTGGGTTATGGCTTGACAGAGAGTCTTGCCACCGTATCTTGTGATCATCTCGACAAGAAGCACAGCCTGGGTTCGGTGGGTCGTCCTATCTCCTGCATCCAGGTCAAGATCGGTGAGGATAACGAGGTGCTCCTCAAGGGACCTACCATCACTCCTGGATATTATCATCGCGATACCACCAATGCCAAGGCTTTCGATAAGGATGGATTCTTCCATACCGGTGATGCCGGCTATATGAAGGATGGTGAGCTTTACCTCACCGAGCGTATCAAGGATTTGTTCAAGACTTCGAATGGTAAATATATCGCTCCGCAGCAGGTGGAGTCTTTGCTCCTGGTGGATAAGTTCATCGATCAGGTGGCAGTCATCGCCGACCAGCGTAAGTTCGTTTCAGCCCTCGTTGTACCTGAGTTCCGTCTCGTAGAGGATTGGGCTCGTGAGCATCATATCGCCTTTGCCTGCCGTGAGGATCTGTGTGCCAACGAGAAGGTGCAGAAGATGTTGATGGACCGCATCCAGATTCTTCAGCAGCACCTGGCTTATTATGAGCAGATCAAGCGTATCACCCTCCTGGCTCACCATTTCTCTATGGAGTCGGGAGAGTTGACCAATACATTGAAGATTCGCCGTCCTATCATCAACAAGAACTATAAGGCGGAGATTGACAAGATGTATGAGGAATAATGGTTTTACTTTAAAATTCAAAGTTAATGATTACAGCTGACCAGTTGAAAGATGTGATGGACAGAGCCGATGCTCTCCATCATTATCTCAATATCGACCAGAAGAAAGTAGAATTCGAGGAGGAGCAGCTCCGCACCCAGGCTCCTGACTTTTGGGAAGACCCAAAGTATGCGCAGGAACAGATGAAGAAGGTGAAGAGCATCCAGAAATGGCTCGATGGCTATAAGACCGTGCGCCTTTATGCCGATGAATTGAAGCTCGCCTTCGATTTCTATAAGGACGAAATGGTGACCGAGGAAGAGGTGGATGCCGATTACGGCAAGGCTATCAAGGCCATCGAAGACCTGGAGTTGAAGAACATGCTTCGCCAGAAGGAAGATCCGATGGACTGCGTGCTCAAGATCAATTCCGGTGCCGGTGGTACGGAAAGTCAGGATTGGGCTCAGATGCTGATGCGTATGTATATGCGCTGGGCTGAGGCTCATGGCTACAAGGTAACCATCACCGATATGCAGGAAGGCGATGAGGCTGGTATCAAGAGCGTGACGATGACCATCGAGGGCGGCGAGTTCGCCTATGGTTATCTGAAGAGCGAGAATGGTGTGCATCGTCTGGTGCGTGTATCTCCTTTCAATGCTCAGGGCAAGCGTATGACCAGTTTTGCCAGTGTCTTCGTTACTCCGCTGGTGGATGATACCATCGAGGTGTATGTAGATCCTGCCAAGCTCTCCTGGGATACTTTCCGCTCGAGTGGTGCCGGTGGTCAGAATGTAAATAAGGTGGAGTCGGGTGTCCGTCTTCGTTATTGGTACACAGATCCTGATACGGGCGAGGAGGAAGAAATCCTCATCGAGAACACCGAGACCCGCGACCAACCGAAGAACCGTGCCAAGGCATTGTTGCTCTTGAAGAGTCAACTCTATGACCGCGCCATGAAGAAGCGCCTCGAAGCCAAGGCGAAGATAGAGGCTGGCAAGAAGAAGATAGAATGGGGAAGCCAGATTAGAAGCTATGTCTTCGATGACCGCCGTGTGAAAGACCATCGTACCAACTATCAGACCTCTGATGTAGATGGCGTGATGGACGGCAAGATAGATGATTTCATCAAGGCATACCTGATGGAATTCCCAACTACCGACGACGAACAATAGAATTATAACAACCTAAAAATAAGATAACTATGAGTGGAAATAAAGATTTAAGAAGAGCCAAGCATGAGGCTTATCAGAAGAAGCAGGCAGCCAAGGGCGAGAAAGTAGTAAAGTGGATTTTCATCTCTTTGATAGCACTGGGTGCTCTCTTTGCCATCTATGCAGCTTCGATTGCATAATAGCTTCTATCGCATAATAAGCTTCTATTGCATAAAATGAGTAAGAAATGAGTGGATTGGAAATAGAAAGAAAATTCCTCGTCAAGAAGGGCGACGCTTACAAAAGCGCCGCCTTTTCTAGTAGTCATATCCAGCAGGGATATATTCCGGCTGAAGGGGCTACGGTGCGCGTTCGCACCCGAGACGACAAGGCTTACCTTACCATCAAGGGTAAGTCGGTGAATGGCGGAATGACCCGCTATGAGTTTGAAAAGGAGATTACCATGGACGAGGCGCAGCATCTCCTGCAGCTTTGCCAGGGGGGTGTGATTGATAAGCGCCGCTATCTCGTGAAAAGTGGTAGTCATATCTTCGAGGTGGACGAGTTTTATGGTGACAACGAAGGCTTGGTAATGGCGGAGGTAGAGCTGGAAAGCGAGACCGAAGCTTACGAGAAACCGGATTTCATCGATCGCGAAGTAACAGGCGACAAACGCTTCTATAATTCGCATCTTTTGACAAATCCATTCTATAAATGGCGTGATTCGCTATAAAATTGCATAATTATTTAGGATTTTGCATAATTTACTTTCGATTTATACGCTTATTTGGATTATTTTTTATAATTTTGCAGCGTCAAAGAGCTAAAGCGTTAAGAAAGATATAATAGCGCTGTGAGTTTGATGTGAAATAATAAAGAAGAATCTAAGTTTTTTAAAAGAAATAATAAGGATTAAAAAAATAATAAGGAGAAAGTAAACGAAATGGCAGATTCAAATAGAGGTAGTTTTGGTAGTAAGTTGGGAATGATTCTTGCTACCGCTGGAGGTGCCGTAGGTTTGGGTAACGTATGGCGCTTCCCTTATATGGCTGGTCAGGAAGGTGGCGCAGCCTTTATCTTGGTGTACATCGGATGCGTGCTTTTGCTCGGCATCCCTTGTATGATTTCGGAGTTTATCATCGGTCGCCATGGTGCTTCCAATACAGCTCGCGCCTACGCCAAGCTTGCCAATGGCACAGCCTGGAAGTGGGTGGGATTTCTGGGAGTACTCACGGGTTTCCTGATTACGGGTTACTATGCCGTGGTTTCGGGTTGGTGCCTTCAGTACGTGTATGCCAGCATCATAGGCGAACTGCATGGTGATGCCAATTATGTGACTCAGTATTTCCAGGAGTTTGCTGCCGATCCGTTCCGTCCTGTATTGTGGACGGTGGTTATTTTCCTGATTTGTCATTTCGTGATTATCCATGGTGTTCGTGGCGGTATCGAAAAGGCATCCAAGGTGATGATGCCGCTGCTTTTCATCCTGCTGCTCATCATCGTTGTGGCTTCCTGCCTGTTGCCTGATGCGGGCAAGGGTGTGGAGTTCCTGCTCAAGCCTGATTTTGGAAAGGTAGATCGCAATGTGTTCCTCAATGCCTTGGGACAGTCGTTCTATTCCATGAGTATCGGTATGGGCTGCATCTGTACCTATGCATCTTATTTCAGTCGCCAGACCAATCTCTTTAAGTCGGCATTGCAGATTTCAGTCATCGACTTGATGGTTGCAGTATTGGCGGGTCTGATGATTTTCCCTGCAGCCTTTTCTGTTGGTATTTCGCCGGATAGTGGTCCGTCGCTTATCTTCATTACTTTGCCGAATGTCTTCAACAAGGCGTTTGCGGCACTTCCTGTATTGGGATGGATTATTTCCCTGTTGTTCTATGTACTTCTGTCAGTGGCAGCATTGACCTCTCTGATGTCGCTGCACGAGGTGAATACTTCGTTCTTCTACGAGGAGTTGAAGATCGATCGTAAGAAGGGTGCTTGGATTGTAACCGTCTCCTGTGCCATCATTGGTGCATTCTGTTCGTTCTCATTGGGAGCTACCGATAAGCTTTCCTGGTTGGGCAAGACGCTTTTCGATTGGTTTGATTTCATCACCGGACAGATTTTCCTTCCAATGGGAGGCTTGCTTACCTGTCTGTTCCTGGGATGGTATGTACCAAAGAAGATTTTGAAGGATGAGTTTACCAACTGGGGAACCTTGAAGGGGCGTCTCTTTGGCATCTATTTCTTCCTGGTTAAGTTCGTGTGCCCTATCCTCATCTTGCTGGTGTTCTTAAACCAGTTTGGAGTTTTGGGATAATCGGAGTTTGGACGTAAGGTATATATAATATTAAGGTATATATAATAAGGTGTAGTTCTTCAATAAACATAGATCCTACACATTTAACATTAACATAATGGAAACAAGAGGAAATTTCGGAAGCAAGTTAGGCATTATTCTCGCCACGGCGGGATCTGCTGTAGGATTGGGAAACATTTGGCGTTTCCCATATATGACTGGTCAGAATGGTGGCGCAGCCTTCATCCTGATTTATTTAGTCTGCATCATTCTGCTGGGTTTGCCGGGTATGCTGAGCGAATTTATCATCGGTCGTCATTCTGCATCCAATGCAGCCCGTGCTTATACCAATCTGGGTAAGCACAAGGCGTGGGGTGCCTTGGGATTGATGGGCATCATCACTTCCATGATTATCTTCGGATTTTATTCCGTAGTGGCAGGCTGGTGCCTGCAGTATCTTTATGCCAGCATTATCGGTGGCGTGCATGGTGATCCGGAGTATGTAAAAAGCTATTTCCAGACCTTCGCATCCGATCCGATTCGTCCTGTATTATGGGCTTTAGGCTTTATCCTGCTCACCCACATGGTGGTGGTTCGTGGTGTGCGTAATGGTATCGAAAAGGCATCCAAGATCTTGATGCCGCTGCTTTTCATCCTGTTGGTGGTCATCGTGATTGCTTCCTGCTCATTGCCGGGGGCGATGAAGGGAGTGGAGTTCCTGCTGAAGCCGGATTTCAGCAAGGTAGATGAGAATGTGCTGCTTGAGGCTTTGGGACAGGCTTTCTTCTCGCTGAGTATGGGTACGGCATGTCTTTGCACCTACGCTTCTTACTTCAACCGACAGACGAATCTCTTGAAATCAGCCACTCAGATTGTAACCATTGATACGCTCATAGCCGTATTGGCAGGATTGATGATCTTCCCTGCAGCTTTTTCCGTGGGAGTTCAGCCGGATAGTGGTCCGTCGCTTATCTTCATCACCCTGCCTAATGTTTTCCAGCAGGCTTTTGGCAATATGCCGGTGGTTAGTTACATCATCTCTGTATTGTTCTATGGCTTGTTGGTGCTGGCTGCTCTTACCTCTACCATCTCGATGCACGAGATTGGTACCGCCTTTATTTATGAAGAGGGCAAGGTAAGTCGTGCGAAGGGAGCCTGGGTTGAGACGATAGTCTGTGGTGTTATCGCAGTATTCTGTTCTCTTTCTCAGGGAGCGGTAGAGGGATTGGGCTTCTTCGGTAAGGATTTTCTCTCCAATTGTGATAATTTGACGGCGCAGTTTCTGATGCCGTTGTCTTCGTTCATCACCTGCCTGTTCCTGGGCTGGTATGTACCAAAGAAGATTGTATGTGATGAATTCACCAACTGGAATACGGTAAGTGGAAAGCTTTTTCCTGTCTTCCTCTTTACCATCCGATTCATCTGTCCAATCTGCATCTTCCTGATCTTCCTGCATCAGTTTGGAATCATTTAGTTCCTCATCATATAGTCTTGTAAGGGCAAAAGCACCGTACGCCAATAGGGTACGATGCTTTTGCCCTTACTTTTTATATGCAGGTCTTGCCGGATAGCTAGAAACAGATGTAGGGCTTCAACCTTTCTATTTCGTCTGGTGGAAAATCCTTCAGCAGTTTGAGGTCTTCTATACTATGCAGTGGACCTTTCAGCCTGCGATAATCACAGATTTCCTTGGCTTGATAGAAGTTGAGATAGGGATGCTTCTTGAGCTGGTTGAGCGTTAACTTGTTGAGATTCATCTTGCGGATTTGCTGCTCGTCAATCTTGATATAGGCAATGGAAGATTCGGGCAATCCATCGATTTCTTCCAACTGTTGGGCAGATGCAAATCCTCCCAGCCGTTCTCTGTATCTTACGATGCGGCTGGCATAGTAACTGCCTATACCGGGAATCTTCATCAGCAGCGTCGTATCGGCACCATTGATTTCGATATGCTCGTTGGCTCTCAGCTTATGTGGATAACTATAAACCTTGGTATCATCGTTTCTTCTATTATTATAATAAGGTGTATTGTGCCTTCCGCTTCTTCCATACCCTTCTTTTCCGTAGAAATCAGCCGCAGGCTTGTAATCGTCGGCTATCTGGATAAACGGCAACAGCACCTCGTAGGTTCTCTTGGTGATGCCATAGACTCGGGCGAAATCGGATGGTCGGGAGAAGATGCCGCCTTTCTCCCGGAAACGGATGATGCTTCTGGCTTGCCAGCTTTCTAATCCCAGCCGTTCGAAATCCTCAGCGCTAGCCGTATTGGGATCAAAAGGGAAGAGTTCGTGCACCATACCTTCTTCTTTGCTGTATAAAGGATGAGATTTGGAGGCGTGATGGATTTTGGCAGATGATGCATCTTTCTCTTGATTGCTGTTTGTGGAGTCTAGTTGGGAAGTCACAGGAGCATCGTTCTGCTTTTCCTGAATCAGGAACGTGAGAGAAACACACACAATCATAATGGCAAGCAGGGTGAGGAGAGCTTGTCGGTCTTTCTTTTGAAGGTAAAAAATGTCTTTGAACTTCATAAGCTCCGATTTTATAGGTGAGTCGGGATTACTGGACTTTATGGGGGTAGTTTCACTACTGTAAAGTACTGATAATCAATAGACCATTTTCTTGTTTTTAGTAATGTTTCACCGAGTTTTCACTTCAATATAGACCTGCAAAATCCTGTAAAACAAGCATTTTGCAGGTCTATATTATTATTTTTCTGCCTTTTTTTCAACGGTGCGACCAGCCTGCAGCTTCTCAACTTGCTCACGTAACCAGGCAATCTGGTCCGCCTGCTGTTCTATCAGAGCCTTCTGAGATTCGATGACACTCATCATTAATTCAGGGCTTGAATTGATGTTGACGGTAGAGTTGGAGATGTGGTGGACATTAGTTCCATTCCTTTTCGATTCAAACTCCTCTTCAGTTAAGAAGAAGTCCTGGATAGGAACTTGGAAGAATTCTGATAACTTCTCAATATGTCTACTATCGATGTGCACTCTATCGCGAAAATAAGTCATCGTGATCTTGGTCGTCTCGCCAAAGACGAATTCAACAAGTGAGCGAACTGATCTGCGTTGCTCCTTGCGCAAACGATCTACTAAATTTCCATTGAACATAACTAAATATATATTTATAAACGTTAAATAACACCGCAAAACTAGGGATAAATCCCCGAATGTTTGGGTGTTTTGGATTTTTGTCGTATATTTGCCCACAAATTTAGTGACAAAATTCGAGATATGCAAGAAAATGACGTTAAAAAAAGCGCAATAACCATTAATGATTATTACGCTAAACTCAGCAAAAATGAGAAATCTCAGATACTCACATATCTGATTACTCATTACGGATTCCGGTACAACACCATCCAGCAAAAGTTGACCGGCAAGAGTGAGTTCAATCCTAGAGATCTGCTGGTAGTAAAAACGGTTATAAAAGAAGATCTATGGAGAAGCAACTAGAGTTTTTCGTATCTTCGCAAGGCGAAGTATACTTCTATGGCCAAGATGGCGCTATGCATAAGTATGACATGAGTCAAGCCGAGCTGATTAGAGAGTTGGCTGACCTCATCGAACGTATGTATCCTATTGCATACAAGTTCCTCTATGAGGAGAATATCAAGAGCAAGCGCAACAATCTCTATCATCGATTCCTAATTACGAATCGATTCATCAGATGCAATCTAGGCTCTAATGATACACTGCAGTATGACATCGAGAACAGTATGTTCAATCTGGAGAAGGTTCAATGCCCTCTTCGAGGTCTCTGCCCAAAAGAGGGCATCATCTGTTGCCCAAAGGTAAAATCTCCATTCTTTCCTAAGGAGTTGGAGGTTGTCAAACTGTTTTCGAGAGGCTATGTAGCTAGAGAGATTGCTGATATTTTAGGCAAGTCCGCCAATACGGTTTCAGCTCAGCTGCGAAAGATGACTAAGCGACTGAAACTCAAATCTAACCGAGATCTGATTAAGGTAGTACATAGCATGCACCTATGATATGTGATTCTTGCAGATTCAAGCGCAATTGCATTAATGGGCGTTGGTGCTTAAAGTTTAAGAGATATGTGGAGTACAGTAAAGATATCAAAGCGTGTGAAGAGTATAAAGAATAAAATGATATATGATCTCATCATTTGCAAAATGATAGAAATAGGTTTCTGCGTAAATTCATCGGACAGATTAGTTATTCAGAATGAATATGGCATTTTAGCATATTTACAATTGGCTGATGGCAGTGAATATTGGTGGTGCGATGATGGAATCTGTTATATGCGTATAGGCGGATTAAGAGACAGAATGTTGAGATATTCACCTCTAGATATAAGGAAATAAAAAAATGGCAAACAAGAGAATTATAGTGGAGTGTCACAATTCTTGCTCACGCAAGAATGGCGTGCGATGCACTTTCTGGGGTATCTCACATCGTGAGCTATACCGGGAGAAGCATAAAGAGAATGAAGCTTACGAGCAGTTTATGGAGAAGGAGAAATGCTCCTTCTATCGAAACAAAAAAGGAGGTCGAAAATGAAAATAAAATTCTTTTCCGACCGCGAAATTATGGCAGCAATGCCAAAGCGGGGGGGCAAATATAAGGGCGTCCTCACAAATTTGATGATGGAGCGTAGTATGAGCTTTCGGAGGCATATAAGCTATTACATCAACGCAGACATCGATAAGATAATGCGCAGGTTATCCTAGTACTTTCAATAATCAAAAGTCTAGCGTAATTTTGCAGACGCAAAAAATATACAGATATGATTAAACAAGAAATTATAGATCGCATCATAAGTGATGTTTCTATTCAAGATGTGGCCAAGGATGAAGGCATCAACTTCGTCAAGGAGAAAGGCAACAGATCATGGGCAACATGCCCATTCCACAACGAGAATACACCATCATTCTATGTTGATACAGGAATGAACGTTTGGAGATGCTTCGGACAATGCCGCTCTGGTGGCAATGTCATAAGCCTCTACCGCAAGCTAAAGAATGGCCTGCCATTCCCAATTGCGTGCAAGGAACTGGCCAAGAAATATCTCAATGAGGATATCGATGACGAGTATAAGCCTAGCCGGGAGGACGAGGAGAGACAGAAAGAGCAAGAAGCCTTGCGCATAGCTTTAGACTATGCGCAAAGCTACTTCGTCGAGGAAATGCATAAAGTCAATCCAGGTGCTAACAAGGCTAGGGAAGTGGTTCGCAAAAGATGGGGAGCCGATGCAATCGATGAATTCGGAATTGGCTATGCTCCAGCTGAAGGATTCATCAGCTGGGCAATGAAAAAGCAGCTTGATCTTGATCTGTTAGAACAGGTAGGTTTGATAGGTATGGGCGAGCGAGGCAAGTTTGCTATGCTTCGAGATCGATATACAATACCTATCTATGACAAAATGAGTAGAGTCATCGGTTTCACAGCTCGAACGCTATCAGACAACTCTGACATCTGCAAGTATCTCAACCTAAAAAACTCTCCTGTTTATCACAAGGATACTTCTGTTTTGGGCATCAACTTCGCGCAGAAGGAGGCGAGACTGAAGGATAAGTTTTACCTGGTAGAGGGAGCGCCTGATGTAGTCAAGCTGCAGTCGATAGGCATCCTCAATACAGTAGCATCACTGGGTGGTTCCTGGACTGAGAATCAGCTGAAGCAGCTCTATCGAGTGAGCCGCAAGGTGACTTTCATTCCAGACGCAGATACACTGAAACCAGGTAATGAATTCCCTGCAGGTACCGCTAACGTCTTCGCCAATGGCCGGGCAGCGCTGCAGATAGGCTTCACCGTCAATGTGCGTGAGATTCCGGTTGATTATCCAGCACCCAAAAAAGAGGATCCGGACTCCTGGATAGTCGATAGAGGCCATTTCCAGCAGATGAAGGAAGAGGAATTTATTTTCTGGTACTGCAGGCGAAGATATTGGCCATCGGTCGAGGATATCGAGTCATATACGACCGAGGATAGATTGCAAGCAATCGCAGACATCTGCGGCCTCCTGATGCTGATCAAGGATGAAGACCTCAGAAGCAGCTATCTGACAAGTCTCATCTCTAACTACAAGCACTCAAGAGAGTGGAAGGATACGCTCAAGAGAGCCAAGGAGGCAGAACTGAGCGAGAAGCAGGAGCGAGAGCGCAAGGGAGACATCAAGATGCTCCGTGAATTCGGTTTCACGGAACACGATAATTGCTATTGGGGTACCAATAAAGAGGGTGATGAAATCCAGTGGTCGAACTTCAAGATGAAACCTCTATTCCACATTCGAGATGATTTCAATCCGGTCAGACTCTTCGAGATAAAGAATAACAGTGAGGAACCATCAAGGCTCATCGAGCTAAATATGGATGAGATCACATCCAGCAGCTCACTTCGCAAGCGCCTGTTCGGTATTGGTGATTATATCTGGATGGCAAGAGATGAGCAGCTTATCAAGCTTCTAGGCTATCTCGGTAGAGTGACCGAGACTGCAGACCCAATCAAGCAGCTAGGCTGGCAGCGTGAAGGCTTCTATGCCTTCTGCAATGGCGCCATCGAAGATGGTACCTGGCAGCCCATCGATGATATGGGTATCCTCAGATTATCTGCAGGAAAGTTTTACCTGCCAGCTATGAGCAAGCTCAATAAGGACAGCCGAGAATTATACGTTTCTGAGAAGAAGTTTCGTCATGAGAAGCTGGTGGAGCATCCAACTTCACAAGCTGAATTCTTTGCAAAAGTGGTGCAGGTCTTCGGTGAGAATGCCATGGTAGGTCTATGCTTCTACATAGCCACTCTGTTCAGGGACATTGTCATCAGCAAGAGCCGTTCCTTCCCTCTCCTCAATGCATTCGGTCCAAAGGGATGCGGCAAGACAGAGTTTGCTGCTACTCTGATGAATTTTTTCTATAAATATGAAACGAAGTATGAGCCGCTATCCATCACCAATGCATCTATGCCGGCACTCTCAGATTATGTCGGAGGTGTAAGCGACGCCCTGGTGCATATCGATGAGTACAAGAACTCCATCACCCAGAACAAGGTAGAGTGGCTGAAGGACTTGTGGAATGGTATTGGTCGAACTAAGATGAATATGGATAAGGACAAAAAGCTGGTGCAGGCGAAGGTTGATTCCGGAATCATCCTGACTGGTCAGGAGATGCCGACCGCAGATATTGCACTCTTCAGCCGCCTTATCTATCTGACATTCGACAAGGGCGAGCATACTCGAGAGGAGAAGATGAATTTTGAGGAGCTAGAGCGCTATCGGCAGATAGGCGCTACGCACATCACCCTTCAGCTGCTTAAGCATCGTGAGCAATTCCAAGCTTGCTTCGGCAAAGCCTGGAAGCAGGCTTCAGATGACCTAGAGAAGAGACTGGAGAGCGAGAGCATCCTAGACCGAATCATGACTAACTGGAAGGTTCCGGTAGCTGCTTACCTGGCAATTCGTGACTACATCGAATTTCCCTTCAGCTATTCTGAACTCATCGAGGTAGTTGTCAAGGGCATCAAAACGCAGAACTCGATGTGTAATACTACCGACGAGGTGGCTGGCTTCTGGAATATCGTCAATGCTGCAGTGCAGATGGGCGAACTGAAAAAAGACCAGGACTTCAAGATTAAGACAGTCGGCAGTCTGACAACAAATAAACTGAAAATCGACAACTGGGCGATGCCGAAGAGCATCCTGATGATCCGCAAGGACATAACGATGGCCATATATCGCAAGCTAGGCCGCCAGATGGATGAGAATCTCCTTCCTAAGGAGTCTCTTCTTCATTATCTGCAAATAGGTGCAGACTTCCTAGGCTCGACGAAGAATCCGGAGCGATTCATCAAGTTCAACCCAGGCGGAGTTCCGGAGACCGTAGAGAAACTGGATGCCGCAGGAAATATGGTTGGCCGTCAGAAGATATATTATAAGGATAGGCCACTCTGCTTCGATTACACAATGATATCAAACAGATATGGCATTGACCTCGATACAGAAACCGACAGCGACAGCAAGGATCCTGCAGCTATGACTGACAAGGAGCTGGCTGAAGCTGGATTGCAATGTTTGCCTCTATAGTTATATATTTTTTGTTTAATTTATCTGAGCCCTGGTAGGTGAAAACCTGCCAGGGCTATTTTGTTGACAATATGTATATATGTCGCAGAATAAGTTATGGTAGATGCGCACGAACCTTTTTTGCTTGTGGCAATTGTGGCAATTCGGGCAACGCTGATAATCAGTGCATTAAGAGTGGAATCGGCTGTGGCAATTTTGTGGCAATTTGTGGCAACGGAGAGATAAGTGTGGCAAAGGTTGTGGCAATTGTGGCAATATTTATATATAATGTGTCAATAAGATAACTAATATAATATTAATAATCAAGTACTTAGCATTTTTGCCACAATTGCCACAACTTAATTTGCCAAAAATGGGTTCATCGAAAATGAAAATAAAAAATAACCGCAAATTAGGGTATTTTCCCCTTAAAACTTAGGGTAGTTTCAATTCTTTTTTGTAACTTTGCGAAGTTTTAAAATAAAAAATATGAATAAGTTTCTAGTTTATCTCCATGTTGAGCCATACATGAAGCAGTGGCTCATCCATTCCTTCGGCAATCCTGTCGAATTCCCTGCTAGCAGCAACGAGAATGCTGTTATCAGAAGATTCACACAGAAGCAGCCTACAGACCTAAAGCCAGAACTGCCATCAGCAGACGAGATCGCAATCTGCATACCTGCCTGCAAATACAAGAATCCGGCTACATACAATTATCTCTCTCATCAAGCCAAGAAGGCATTGACCGAGAGCATCAGCGACCTGTTCCGCATCAATATGTGGAATGACCTAGGAGACCTCTCAGATACGTCCTGCAAGAAGATGTCCGCATTCCGTTCCTGGTGTTCCATGCACGGTATAGATGTCGAATACGCTGAGACCGTCCGTATGAAGTGGTACCGCATGCGCAAGTCATACCAGAACAGAGGTGTGAACCTCTTTAATCATAAAAGATGCAGAAATAACGATTTTTAACGCAAAATTCGCATATACCATATACCCCGTTTTTGAACAGGTGCGAACAGATGCGAAATAATAGTTTTCCACATTATTATATATAGTATGAAGAGATTGAGTTTTATCACTAAAGTGCAGCGAGTACCAGTGAGTGAGCTTCCGTTCGAGACGCTTACCTGTAACAAGACTTTTTCCATTCCTGGTTCTGACAAGTGGCCGAAGGTTAAGTGTCAGCGACCGGCAAAGCTAGAAATAACAGACAAATTAGAGGATGGAGTCAGATTATATACCCATAAGCTGACTCTTCGCCTTCCTGATGACCTGGATACGAGTGTTCCATACGCTTACCTGGTGACGGATCTGGAATCTAATAAGTATCTCATAGGTGTAGGAGATAGACCTTATCCTATAATCAATATGTCAGATATACATCCGGATTCACTAGGCTCTTCTACCTTCATTGAGGCGACAATTCAGTGGACATACACACGCAAGGCGCCTAAAATTGCCTGATTGTCGTATTTTATTTTTGGCAATTGCCAACTTACCTTTGCACAAAAAAGGTAAGCAAATGAAATACGGAATGATGATTTGCGGTACCATCGGAGCCGGCTACGACTGGTGGTCAGGAACCTACGGTACACGTTCCAAGGACGTCAAGGCATACCTTGACGCTCACCAGGATGAAGAAGTGCATATCGCAGTCTCTTCACCCGGTGGTTATGTTGATGAGGGTCTGACTATGTATCAGCTCATCAAGGATCATGGCAAGGTCAATGTCCATATCTTGGGTATGACAGCCTCTATTGCTACGGTACTCTGTATGGGAGCAAAACATGTGGATATGTCGGTGGGCAGCACAATGCTCATACACAATGCCTCCACTGGAGTCACCGTGTGGGAGTCTGCTAACAAGGCCAAGCTTGATGAACTCATCAGAGATTGGCAGAAGCAGCGTGATGACCTCGATACTATCGACAAGGTCATCGCCTCTGTCTATGCTAAGAAGTCGGGTAAGTCGAGCGATGATATCCTCGCTCAGATGGAAAAAGCGAACTGGCTCAGTCCTGAGCAGGCGCTTGAGATGGGTCTGATTGACGAAGTCAAAGACCTGGATGAAGAGGATAAGATGCGACAGACCAATCTTGCAAAGAGATTCAATAACTCATTATGCTCTAATCTCGGTCTACCTCCACTACCTCACGTGACCGCAGCTGAAGAGCCTAACAAGACATTCCTGGAGAAGGCATACAACTCTCTCAAGGAAATGTTTAAAAACAATTCTCAAATAATTAAAATGAAGAAGAAATTCCTCAACCTTCAGACCATCCTTGACCGCAAGGATGATTTCGAAGTGACCGATGAGAAGATTACTCTCACCGATGCAGAGATGCAGAAAATCGAGGATAACCTTGTTCAGAAGCAGAAAGACTTCGAGGAGAAGTCAACTGCTCTCGACGCAGCTGAGAAGAAGGTAAAGGACCTGGAAGCTCAGATGGCAGAGAAGGACAAGGCTATCGAAAACAAGACTAAGGAGATCGAGGACTTGAAGGGCGCACCTGGTGATGACACCGTAGATGCACCATCAACCGCACCTCAGGCTTCTCCTCGCGATTGCTATAACGCATTATGTAATTTTTAATGGCTGATCCAAAAAATATTGAGATTACACCTGATGAGCTGAAAAAGAGTTTCATCACGTACCGCAAGGATATTCTTCAGATGCCAATTCTGGCGCTCGAAGAAGTTACAAAATATATGCAGCTGCGCCAAGGCGTTCGCTATGCAGAGGAGGTGGGAGAGCTCGCTGGAGCATTCGAGATTGGACCATTCTCTTACACCCGCATCGACGATGAGCAGGTGAAGATTGTTGGTCGCAAGCTCGAGACCTTCCTGGGTTCCGGAGTCAAGGAGTTCAATCCTATCTCTGTAGTACAGAGCATCTATGGTTCTGCTGTTGTCCAGGGTGATGCGCTTAAGAACACTCCTATCACCAAGTTGGTAGCGATGTACCTGTTCAAGCTTCTTGGCGAAGCTTTCCGCAACAGCATCTTCACCGCGAAACGCAATGATGCTGGTAAGACAACCGCAGAGCTGTACAATGGCTTCAAGACCATCGCTGATACAGAGGCTCTTGCAGGAAATCTTGCTACAAGCAAGGGCAACCTCTTCAAGACTACAGCTATGACAGCTGAGAATGCGGTTGATGTTATTGAGCAGTTCATCGATGCAGCTGATGAGAAGCTGAGAGGTGAGAACACCATCCTCTTCTGTAACAAGAAGAGTAAAACTCTGTACGAGAGAGCATACCGTAATACTTACGGTCATCTCAACTACAACAAGGAGTTCAACAAGACTTACATCGATGGTGACCAGAAGTGCGAGATTGTAGGTCTCTCTTGCGTTCCTGATGGCTTCAAGCTCATCACACCAAAGAAGAATATGCTCGTCGGCATCGCTACGTCTGGCGAGAAGTGCAACTTCGAGATAGAGAAGAGTCTTCGTTCACACTTCCTCCTCGATTTCGTCGCTACCATGTTCTTCGGCTGTCAGTTTGAATCGATTTCGAAGGAGCGAATCCTGGTTGGTTATGACACTCTCCCTACAGAATAGGGAGAGCGTCTGATAGTTTAACGATTATACATTATATATATGGCACAGAAAAAATCATGTACTGATGGCGTCAACCTCTACGAGGATGTGTTGAAGTGCCCTGGTCAGAAGCGACTGCCTGGTACTCGTGCATACGGATGGTTCATCCCTCGCAGATGGATCACAAAGCTGGCAGAGCCACAGAAGGAGGCTGCTACAACCCTTAAGGACTACCTTATTATCAAGGAGTCTCATACCTTGCAGGCAGATAAGAAGTGGATCAGACTGGAGTTCATTCCAGACAAGTCTTCCATGGCTCCTGAAGCTCAGGGCGAAGAGGGCAGCAAGACCATGAACAACAAGGCGACTCTTGTTCTTCCTGGTACCGAGGAGGAGCAGCAGGCTACTGCTTCCATGCTCCTCAACGAAGACGGCATCTTCCTCGTTCCTCAGCGCAACGGCAAGGTTCGCCAGTTCGGTGACGATGCCTTCACTGTCTCCGTCACTCCTTCAGCAACTACAGGTGCTTCTGTCACCGATGAGTCTAACACTACGTTGGAGATCTCTGTTCCGTGCGAAACCATGCCTCCATTCTACTATGGTGACATCGTTACCGCTGATGGTACATACAGCGGTGAGACCTGCAAACTGAAGACTGCAGTTAGCGCGTAAGCAAGTCCATTTTTTATAATTCTCATAGTTTAAGCTGGCGAGGCGATGCTGATATGCTCGCCTCGCCTTTAATATTTAAATATGGTTGATAAAGCATTTACACAGAAGATCAGTAAGTGGTTCGAGAGTGAACATACTGACGAGAATATTCGTGAGGGAGCAATGATGCTCCTGCAGATTAATAACAATAAACATCTCTATCAGGTCATCAGCTTCAATCCGCAGGGTAAGCTGGAACTGCTCAAATATGAGCTGCGCAAGCATCTCAACTATCGCAATGCAGGTATGACCCTTGATGAGGTCAGAGCCTACGACAGCGAGGTGACTCCTATCCTTCAGGTTGCAGTAGATCGTACTACTGAAGCTGATGAGCAGGCGCCTGATTTTACTCCTCATCTCCCTCAGCTCTGCGGGGATAATGTCGTCCTCTGCCCTGATGCCATCATTGCAAAAGGTAAGCGTGAGGACCACAATCAGCTCCCTGCTCATATCCAGGATATCTGGGAGGCTAATGCTGAACTGTGGAAGAAAATCAAGGAGCATTTCGAGGCTTGCAAGGCATACACTCAGTCTTGCGACAGATACGAGGGATTGCATGCTGCAGATGAGGGCTTCAAGCAGCTTCTCGGCACCCTTAAGCAGGAGTACTACGCATACAAGCAGGGCATGGAGGTCTATGACCATGCCACTGTGACGAATCCAGAAAATGAGCCGGAAGAGCAGCAGACCGATGCTGCCATCACCGCCAAGCAGATAAGCAATGCGCGCTCCTATATCACAAAAAGCCTGCCGAAGATTATCGAGTTGCAGGAGAGTGGTGAGGCAGACAAGGCTGCTGCCTTGCGTGACAAGGTCAGTGAGAGAGTGCAGCTGCTTGTTTCTGCCAAGGCAGAACTCACAGCTGATACCATTGCAAAGATTCAGCAGGCAGGCATCGAAATGCAGCCAGCTGAAGAGCAGGTAGAAGAGGGTGCTGCTGAGAATCAGGAGGAGCAGGTAGATGAGAGCGAATCAGATTCAACAAGTTCTGAAGCCGCTCCAGCAGAGTAGCTCGCAGGTCTTTCTAGGTCAAGGCCTTCACACCCTTGGCTTGTTAGGATGGATTCTGGAGCAGACCGGTCCGGCAGATGTTGCCGTCACGACCTTCTCTACTTCCGATGCCTTCCTGTGTGGAGTCATCAACCTTCGCAAGCGAGGGTTGATTAACTACTCTACGTTAGTGGCAGACGTTAAAGCTTCAAGCAAAACTTTAAAGCTAAAACGCTTGATGACAGAGGCTTTTGACGAGGTTAAGCTTACGCTTAATCACTCAAAGATTATGTTGGTAAGTAACGCAGAGTGGTTAGTCTCCGTGATTACATCGCAGAATCAGACGTATGGTGACCGGGCGGAATGCACCTTCATCTCTCTCGATAGAGACGTCTATCTCGATATTCATAAAATGCTCAATAATTTGTTAGATGATGCGAACACAATTTCCATTCCTCGAGGAGAGTGAATTGTACCTGCAGGCGGTCTATGATTATGCCAAGACCATGACACCAGTCGAGGAGGTTCCCATCCTGATGGACCTTCCTCCCGATGAGTCTGTGGCTATGCAGCTGGAGCTGCAGGAGCCTAGATCGCCATATCGCAGACGCTATCTCAGAGGTTTAGCGGAAACCGCTAATGAGTTGAGAACCAACAATATTGCATTGGCAAATGTAGGTTCTCCTGGTGCATACCAGGCTGTGATGACTCAGCTTTCGCAGATTATTGCCAAAATCTCTTGATATGAGTCTTCCAGTCAATGTAGATGATTATATGAAGTATATGCCTCTCAACGAGGATGAGCTTCAAGACCTTCATCTCTCCGCTATCGTCAAGGCGAGAGTGGAGAGACTTCGGGGATGCTATGCCTTCTGGCTGCGCTACCCTAGATACACCGTCCGTGAGATGGTTGATCAGGATAAGGCAATGTTCAGTGTAAGCGAGAGCCAGGCATACGATGATATACATCTCTGCCAGCTGATGCTGGGCAACCTCAATGCGGCATCCAAGGAGTTTTGGCGGTGGAAGGTCAATCAGGAGATTGACGAGGACCGCAAAGCAGCCTTGGCTGCAGGTGACTTCCGAGCGCTTGCCGTGATGCAGAAGAACCGCATCAAGAACAATCGCACCGATACTCCTGATGAACCAGAACTGGCTTTCGACAAGATTGTTCCTGTCGAATTCCGTATGACAGATGACCCGACGGTCATCGGTTTGCAGAAGATTCCGAATCTTCGTGCAAAAATCAAGAAAATGGAGAAGCGCTATTCTATGCCTGACATAGAAGACGCAGATTTTGAGGAGATTACAGATGATAGCAGCAAGTCAACCTAAACAGCTCTTCTTCAATGATGTTCAGTCTCGGGTTCTGCAGCTTATGCCCAAGACGCTAATCTGTGAGTGGGGGCGTGGAACAGGTAAGGGTGTGGTCGAGGCAGGCCGCATCCTCTATGCCGTGCAGCACATGCCAGGCTGTTGCCTTGGCATGGTTGCTCCATCGGTCAAGCGCTGTCAGACCAATATCCTGCCTTCAGCTCTGGTTCACCTCGAGGAGTGGGGATACAAGCGAGATGTCCACTATATCGTTGGCAAAAAGCCATGGAAGGCGCTGCATTGGCAGGATCCGCACTTCCAGCCTATGAACTGGGAGAATACCGTAGCCTTCTACAATGGCAGTTACCTCAACATCATTTCGCAGGACCGAAGCGGTACCTCCAACTCCCTCTCACTCGACCATGTCTTTATCGACGAGGCAAAATTTATTGATTGGGAGCAACTTAACAACGAAACGCTCCCTGCCAATCGAGGCAACAAGCAGCTGTTCGGTGACTGCTGCCTGCACCATGGTCTGACCATTACTTCAGATACTTCAGCAACCAAAAAAGGTTCCTGGTTTATGTCGTGGGAGAAGAAGATGGATAAGGAACTCATCGCTACCCTGGAGACGGTACTTGTGCATCTTCACAGCATCAGGCAGAAGCTGGCTGCCCACCCAGAGCGATATGAATACTATATGTCGCAGGTGCAGAAGTATGAGAAGGTTCTGCACTCACTTCGTTCCTATGCCCTGGTTTATTCCAGATGCTCGAGCATCCAGAACCTGGCGATTCTGGGCGAAGACTTCATCAAGCAGATGAAGCGAGATCTGCCTAAGATGACATTCCTCACTAGCATCATGTGTCAACATGTTGGAATTGCGCAGGATGGTTTCTATTCTGGTCTCGATGAGGACCGGAATTTCTATACTGCTCCGAACACGTCATTCCTCGATAAGCTCGGTTATAAGTTCGATGTGAAGCATGATAGAGTCGATAGCAGGACAGATGGAGACATAGAAGACGGTTTACCGCTAATCATCGGAAGCGATGCCAACGCGAACATCAACTGCTTGGTGGTAGGTCAGGCGGGTTCTGACCAGAAGCTTCGAATCTTGAAATCATTCTATGTCAAGTATGAACGCAAACTGCCTGAACTCGCTCAGGACTTCTGTGATTATTACAAGTATCTCAAATATAAGCGTGTCATCTTCTACTATGATGCGACATTCGTTGGAAACTCTTATGCTACTCATACAGAGGACTTCTATCAGATCGTGTCAAAAGTCTTGAGACAGAATGGTTGGCTGGTGACCGAAGTCTATATTGGCAAGCCGTGGAATCATCTGCAGAAGCAGGAACTCATCAATCGTATGTTCAAGGGGAGGGCTAATCACATGATCCTTATTAACAAGGATAATAATGATGACCTCATTATCTCTATCGAGAGTGCTGGCTGTTACAACAACGGCAAGGATAAGCGAGGCGAGAAGCTCGTTGAGACGGATGAGGACAGACTGGAGAACCGTACCGACTTCTCAGATGCATTCGATACGGTCTGCATAGGTGCAGAGAAGTTCCCGCAGTCTGTTTTATATTCTGGAGGAATTAGTTGCCACTTTTCTAGTAGATAAAATTTTGTTTTATTTATTGTTTGTTGATTTTAAGTAATTCATTTTGAAGGCTGTTGCTCGTGAGAGTAGCAGCCTTTTTCCATTCTTGCTGCAGAATAGGTATCGACCCTGCAGGTCGATGGTTTCTGCTTTTCCGTACTTTTTTTTATTCTCATTCTACGCAACTCGTAGTGTTCCCGTCCGAAATTTCCTATGCAAAGGTAGCTTCTGGCGATTCAAACCGCTGCATGAACCTGCATTAAAAAAAGCCAAAGATTCTTCACGCTTCACTAAATCTTTACCTTTTCTTAACACAGAACCCCACATCTGTTTGTCTCTGCCAGCGCATTGTTAAGCATAGGAAAAATCGAAAGGGCACACCGAGCTTTATACGGAATGAGAATAAAAAAAATACTCCAAAGCAGAGGAGTTTAGGAAAAATCTCCGGACTCCCAAACATAACCAGAATAAGTAATTTTAAATGAGAATGGATATGAAACAGAATTATTTCGTGGAATACGTTCCAACAGCTTACATCAACCTTTGTGTTGATAAGAATCAGCAGAGAGCAAACAATCAGCTCATCTATGATTTCAAGGCAGGCAAGGCAGCAGCAACACGCTTCTGCGGTGAGTTGTTAATCAGCTATCTGACAAGACAATACGGAAGTCTGTTAGATGATTTCGTTGTCGTTTTCGCTCCTTGCAGCGCACAGTGGAAGTATAACAAGCGATTCGGCTATCTTGCAGCTATGCTCAATAAGGCAGGCATCAAGACCGCAAACGAGCACGTACACATCTATGGCGAGCGCAAGCCTACCCATAACGGTGGAAGCCATCACGTGAGCGAAGAACTCTATCACGTTACTGTAGATAGCTGCTACTTTGCAGGCAAGAACGTCATCCTCTTTGATGACCTACTTACAAGTGGTCAGACCATCACCGAGTTTAAGGAGCAGCTTGAAGCTGCAGGAGCCTACATCGAGCGAGAGATTTTCGTAGGGCGTACAATTCATCACTGCCCTATCAGCAACAGAGGAATCCTGCAGGAGATGGCAGAGGGCTTCTACGAAGCAGTAGCAGCATCAAAGAGATGTTATCAACAAGGTATTTATAACGTAAAGTTGAACAATAATAAAGCAGCATAATATGAAGAAGTACAATGATATACTAGCAGACGAGAGACCGGAATACAAGGCAGCTAATTACGGATTTGAGAATCTGAGTAACACTGAACTTCTGTCCATGGTAATCAACCGAGGGGCAGGAACAAAGGAAAGCATCAATCAGGCTAGGCAGTTAATGAACATGGCAGACGGGCGTCTGAGTAACCTTGCAAAGCTATCAATGGATGAAATGCAGGTGGTGCAGGGCATCGGAGACTGCAAGGCACTTGCAGTACTCGCAGCCCTTGAGATAGGCAAGCGCAGGGCAAGAGAGCATGCAGGGCTGAAGCCCGACCTGGGCAGCAGCCTGGCAATCTATAACTATCTACATCTGCAGATGGCAGACCTCAATATAGAGCAGGCGCATGTCTTGCTGATGAATAATAATTTCCGTCTCCTCAAGCATGTGAAGCTGAGTGAGGGAGGAATCACAGAAACATTGGTAGATGTGAGAGTGATGATGAAGGAAGCAGTAACCGCAGGCGCAACCATTTTGGCTTTGGCACATAACCATCCGAGTGGCAATACACAGCCAAGCATGGCAGACAATCAACTTACATTGAAGGTCAAGAAGGCATGTGAGATAATGAACATTTTCTTTATGGACCATGTCATCGTCTCTGACGGAAGTTTCTATTCCTATCATGACAAAGGCAAGCTATAGAGCGGGGCAGTAACATACTGCCCTTTATTTTTGGTGCAATCTCCTTGTTGACCGCAGGCAAGGGGAGGGCAGTCTGTTGGCAATCAGAACGAAGAAAAGGCAATTGCCACAGTAAAAATGTACTACATATTCCGCTGTAATCGGGCGAAGCAATTGCCTTGGAGCGTAGGGCAGTGGGGGCTACCCTTACAGGTAGAGCACGCTCTTTTTTCCTCAACTTACTAAAATTCCGTGAATTTCAGCAAGTTGGCAAAAATGACCGTGGAAAATTTGTGCAAAAGCAGCAAATTTTGCAATCGTTTTGCAAACGATTGCCACCCGAAAATGGCGACTTATGACAATTCCTGCAGAATTGTCATAAGTCGCCATTTTCGGGTGAACCCCTCCATTACATTCCGGGGTAAAAGAGGAAAGGACATTTCTTGACATCATTCGAGAATGATGGAAAAAGAGGTAAAAACCGTGTTTTATTGGGCTGGAATGTTAAAAATGTATTAAACATAACAAATTTATTATGCGATATTTGCGTATATCAAAATTATTATGTACCTTTGCAATCGAGTTAAGGAACATGTTTAATCAATTAAATTTTTAAGCTATGCAAGAAGATTTAGAAAATGAAATCGAGAGAAAGAAAAAAGATATCGAAGACTTTCTCCGAATCGTGAAATTCACTGGTCTTTCACAGAAGGAAATCGAAAAGAGACTTGATTATCTCTTGGATGACCTTTCAAGACTGATGAAGAAAAGAAAGTAAAATGTTTAACTTCCCCTCCTTCGGGAGGGGATTACAAAATATATATTGATATGGAAGATATTAGAACCCTATTGGATGAATACAAGTCTCTTGCAGGTAATACCGATGCAATGAGCGAGGAGCGAAAAAATGAAATTATCGCTAAGCTGGAAACTATGGATAAGGATGCTGTGGCTGAAGTGGCAAAACCATTCCTGGAGGAAAATGTAACTCGCCTGGAGGGCGAAGTGAAAGCTCTCCGCAGCCAGATAGATGCAGAGGATTACAAACTGCTTCCTATCTCTTACATCGCTAAGACCTATTTCAACAAGAGCGCAGCATGGCTTTTGCAGCGTCTCAATGGATATCAGATCCGTGGAAAGGTTTATACGCTCAACCAGGAGCAGAAAGGCATCTTTAACCAGGCGGTCAAAGATATAAGCAGTCGCATTAGCGCATTGCAGTTAGCATAGCTAACATGTTCAATAACTCAACTCGGTCCCCGCCACGATTCCGTGCCGGGGACTTTTTACGTAAATTATCAAGAAAAAATGTTAGAAACACCGCAATTTTAGGGTTTATTGCCTAAAAATGCGGTGTTTTTCTTGTTTTTCCGAATTATTTTCGTACCTTTGCACTTGCTATAATCTAGCATCAATTTCATACATTATGCTTCAGGGGAAGTATACCGATTTTTATTTAGTTAGGGTGAAAAAATATATATTTCCATTAAACTACTAAATGGCATTCGTCGTGAGATGAGTAACAAGGGTGCCGGAGTTGCGATAAGCTCCTGGGCTTCGATGCCAGGCATCCACCAGAAGATGCTTAATTCCTTTTAAGATTTTAATGTTTAGTTTTTGTTAGAAAGAATCAGTAGGGTTCAAAGTTGTTTTATAGGTTTTTAGTAATAGATTTAGGTAATAAGGTTTTTTAGTTTTGGAGCCATCCGTGCGTGACGCATAGATGGCTTTTTTCATGCCCAAATGTTAAAACTTAGTTAATATAGCAAAAAAGCTACCTAAATATTTGGTAGTTTATAGCTTTTTTGCTACCTTTGCAGTGTCAAAATGACAAAGAGTTCATTGATTTTATGAAAACAAAAGATTTGATTATGAGACTGAGAGATGCGGGATGCGTCCTGTCTCGACATGGTGGAAATCACGACAAGTGGACTAATCCTAAAACGGGTGTGTCGCAGTTCGTACCAAGACATAGTGGAGAGGTTCCTACGGGACTTGCCAATAAAATCTTGAGAGACTTGGTTGGGGGTTAACCCCAACCTTCCACCTTCAAATCCTTTTGTATTTTATGAGGGATATGGACTCTTTTTTATAAGGTAACTATAAAAATATTATATTAATATGAAGGTACAGATTATAGTGGAGCAGGCATCTGATGGCAAGTTTTGGTGCTATACAGAGCAGGGCATCGGAGATGTTGGTCTGAGTGCCATTGGTGACTCTGTGGCAGCAGCAAAAGCTGACTTGATGGAGTGCTACGAGGAAGCAAGGCAGGATGCTGAGGAGAACGGCAAGACGTTTCCTGAGGTGGAGTTTGAATATAAGTACGACCTTCAGTCGTTCTTCAATTACTTCTCGTTCCTCAATGTCTCGGACATCGCAAAGAGAGCGGGCATCAACCCATCGCTCATGCGGCAATATAGCAGCGGTGTCAAAAAAGCTGGAGAGAAGACATACCAGCGACTCAACGCTTGTATGAGCAATATTAAAGCGGATTTACAAGCAGCCGTCTTTTGATGGTTGTGTTTTCATAAAGTAATTAAATGAACTCTTGAGCCTCTGGTGCGTGACGCATCGGGGGCTCTTATTTATTAATCATTAAAGTTATAAATATGAGGAGCAAGAGACCTGATGATGATATGGATTTTATAGAGTGGTCCTGCAAACATTATCAAGATAAAAAGAATAAAGAGATGGATGCCAAAAGAAAGGCTGAGAAGAGAGAACGCAATAAATATTGGATGGAGATCATTACGTTCTTGGTGATGGTGATATCTGCCTTATACTCGTGCCTGGCTTCTACCATTAAGCAAGTATGGCAATGGCTATTGCTACAGCTTCAATGACAACAAGCAGAAAAAGGCGGTTGTTGTCTCTTTCTGCTATTTCTAACCGGTCGTTGGTCAAATCTATGCGTTCATTGGTCTTCTTGATGAGATCAATAACCCTATGCAGGGTAAGTTCCTTATTTCTTTCCATACCTTATTATATATATTATTAATTACACACCGCAAAGTTAGGAAAATAATCGGAGAATTTCAGAGAAAATCGGAGAAAATTGGGGAAAATCGGGGAAAATCGGAGAATTTTCGAGGAAAATGCACGGAAAATCGGGGAATTTCCGAGGAATCCATTCCTCGAAGTGGCAGAAACGAAGGGAGATCCTGCGGTCGTTTTCAGTCGTTTTCAGTCGTTTTTCCGGTCATTTCCGGTCATTCCTGGTTATGATTCCGAATGATTCCGCAAAATCATTCCGTTTGATTCCTTTTCTTTCCTTTTCATTCCTCAACCCCTTGTTTTATGCTCTAAAACATAAAAAAGTCATTTTCTTTAAAATTTCTCGCTTTTTTTTTGGCAGTTCCAATTATTCTTCGTACTTTTGCCATCGCTTATAAGATAGTAGTAATCTACTCAGCGATGGCGACTGTTTCGCCTAGGCTTCACGCCGTGGGCTTTTTTTATGCCTATAAAGTATCATTTTCCCGGCAGCGGGAAAAAGGTCTTTTCAATATGGCGGTTGCATGATCCGTAAGATACTTGCCCTTCGCTGGGAAAGCTACCATCTTATAAGCAGCGGTGAATGTGACCGCCACCATTGTATTTATACATCAAGGTCGGTCTATAATGCTTATAAGATGGCAATTATGCAGAATTCTATTTTAATTAATGATGCACAGGTGAGACCTGCAGGCATCAACGTCAACGAGGGCATCCATACCCTCAAGTGTGCAATCAAGCGTGAGGCTAAGCGCCTCTGGGCTACCAAGAGCGAGGCCTTCAGCTGTCTCTGCGGTGAGAGCGTCACCTATGGTGATGTAGCTGTCACCATGCTAGGCATAGCTGCATTTGTGGCTGTCATGTTCGTAGGTGGTTATCTTTTTGGAGGGGAGGTGATGTAGTTATGGAAGAGATGAATAAAAAGAATATCAATGACTTCATTGCCGATGTCGTTAAGTGTGATGGCATCCCTGAAGGAGAAGATCACATGCAGTATATCGATATGATAAGTAAAGCGCTGAGTGCTTGGGCAGATTGCAATGATAATAGAGGATATATTCTCATAGCAGTCGGAGAATCTAAAGTGGAGAACGGCTATCCTGAAGGCATGTTGACCAATTCTGCTTTCGGATTTGATGGAAACAGACATAAGCTTGTGGGCTTCTTAAGCGTACTTATGGCGCAAGATGAGAATTTCCGCAAATTGCTTTACTTAGCTCTTATGCTGAATAAAAAGAAGATATGAGCAAACCGAAGAATGTAATTGACCTCCACAAGAAGAGGCATAGAGTATATAAGGCGCTCATCGCTAGATACCTGGAGCTGGATTCTTACTACATGCAGCTGTGGAACAATCTCCAGATATTACGAAGCGCGGCCAATCTTGTAACGGTTGCAGAGGTGCGAGATTACCTGTTTGATGCAATCAGAAAGTTGGAAGCCTTAGCTGTGAGAGTCTGCCGCCAGCGAGATAAATATGATCTGTGGGCAGCCAAGATTTTCGAATCTTGCAATCTGATGTATTCAGCCTACGGACAAGTATATTCACCGGAAGAAGAATTCCCTTATAATGAAGAATGATTATGGAGAATGAAGATTATAACATCGATGCGTTCGAGACAGAATTACTCGACGCATACTTCAAGTTCCGTTCCAACCTGCCCATGAAGGATGAGGAGACCGGACTTGAATACAAGAAGAGTTTCAAGACCTCGCAGGATATCATCAGCGAGCTGAACTGTATGGGAGGCGTATCATACGCCAGCGTGAGTGACTACATGAAGAGTCACGGCTATGTCATCGCTACGCAACCGGACGGAAGCGTAGCCTGGGCAATCTGGGAAAGAGTTCACATCATCAAATAGTTTATTTGCTAGATTTCATCTACCTGTTTTTGAAGCGGATGGCTGCTCGGGAGAGTGGCCATCCGTATTTTTATTTTGGCAATTGCCAAAGTATCTTTGCACTAAAAAAGATAATATGACCATCAATTCACTACCATCGGGCAAGGTGTTCCTGGAGAACATACCCGATATCATCATTCTCACAGCCAAGACGCGGCTGGCTGTAACCATCGCACTCGCAGACAAGACCATATACGAGGAGTTTCTGTACCCTGCCGATGGCGAGGTGGTTGTCTCCGACCTGGCAGACATCTTCCGTCCTTACGCACGTCAGCAGCTTGCCGTGTCGGCAACCATCACCATCAGGGAGCAGACCGTAGAGGGCGAGACAGAGACCGACGTGGCTACCAAACAGGCGAGCCTGCAGGTACTCTACACCTCCGTGGACATCGTGGGCGTAGATTGCGAGAGCTTCCTCGACAATCATTTCCTCACCCTGCTGCAGGAGTGCAAGCGCACCGCTATCGGGCGTCTAGAGTATCTCCACTACCTCGGTACCGGCACGGCTACCGTGACGGCATACTACAGGCAGCATGCCGCTGATGGCAGCGAGGAGACCCGCACATTCACCGCTACTGCAGTAGCTGGCAATGACATCTACACGACCATCGACGTTTCTCCGTCTCGCTTCACTGCTGATGCTCTCGACCTGCTCTACTACGAGGTAGAGGCAGGCAAGCGCCTCATGAGGTTCATCATCGACCCATCGCAGCCAGACTGCGCTCCGTGCCTCCTCTTCACCAATTCCTTCGGATGCCAGGAGCTCATCTACTGCGAGGGCAAGCACGAGGTGAATCCGGAATATACCAGGGATGCTGCCTACATAGGCGGTCTGAAGACCAACTATCGCATCACTGAGCAGCGCAACTTCAACGCTGATACCGGCTATCTGAGCCGCGATATGGCAAACTGGGCAGAAGACCTCTTCCGTTCCGACGAGGTCTATATCGTCAACTTCGTGGATGGCAATCCGGTGGTGGGCAAGCGCATCACCATCAACTCGTCAACGTCCAAGAATGACAACCTGCACGACACCCTTCCGCGCTTCACCTTCAGCTACGTCTATGCGCAGCGCCAGCACAACGTACTGGACCTGCAGAGAGGCGGCAGGATTTTCGATAACACATTCGACAATACGTTCAACTGATGACTATCAAGAATGCATATCATATCAATGATGTCTGTCTCCTCCTCGACAAGGCGAAGGCAGATGAAGCTGCCGTAAACCTGAAGGCGTGGACATCAGACGGCAGGGTCATCGATTACAGTGGATGGCTGGTGAAGGGGGGTAGCTGGCGAGGTGGATTCCATCGCCTGATGAACCCGGCTAATGGCGAGATCCGCACGGTGCCGGACATTTATATTTTCAACTTTTTAGGTAAACCAGTATTTCTATGAGCAATAAATATCAGATGCAGCAGATAGGTGGCAATGCCACCGTCTCCCGATATGCCGTAGTGGCAGAGGGAGTATCAGAGGTAACCAATGCTGCAACCATCGAGCAGCAGTATGGCCGCGACACCAGCTTCCTCGGATCAGGAGAGATTGGTGATGCTACCTTCCGGGCTCTCGAGGTGGGAGGCAGGTCATACGAGTATGTCAACTATGGAGATGATGACAACATTCCTTATCTCCTGCAGCAGCTCCTTCGCAAGAACATGGTTGCGCAGCGCGCTATGGCGTTCAACGTGCAGTGCTGCTATGGCCAGGGTCTCCGCTTCATCGACCGGGAGACCAAGCAGGACGTGGCAGACGAGGAAATCCGCAAGTTCTGCCTGAGCAACAGCATACATGAAGTGTTCATGCAGCAGGCTACAGATATGAAGTTTTTTGCCTGGTCCGTGGAGGTCATCATCCTCTCTCGAGACCATAAACGCATCGTCAATATCCGACACAAGGACGTGTCCTACTGCCGCCTGCAGCGACCAAACAAGAGCGGTCGCATCGAAAACGTCTTCTTCGGTGATTTCAGCCATTTTCAGCAGGATCTCGAGGCAGAGGTCATTCCACTCCTGGATCTCTACGACCCTCTGGGCGACCTGCTGGCCCGCATGGGCAAGGCGCCAGACCCTTACACGGGCATCCGGGGCAAGGCTCCAAAGGATGGTACGAACTGCAAGTTCGCCATCATCAGCCGAATGCCTACACCAGGCATGCAGTACTATCCGATACCATACTATGCCAGCATCTTCGATGATGCCTGGTATGATATCTACAGACTCATCGGCATCGGCAAGCGCTATATGATCAAGAACACGTCTGCTCCTCGCATACAGATAGAGGTGCATCGCAACTACTGGGATGAGCTCTGCAACAACGAGGGCATCATTGAGCCGGAAGAGCGCAAGGCGCGCATCCTGCAAGAGAAGGAGAACATCATCAATTTCGTCTGTGGTCCGGAGAATGCCGGCAAGGCGCTCATCACCGGCTATTATCTTGATCCGAACGGCAAGGAGCAGCGCATGGTGCGCATCATCAACCTCTCAGAGGGCAACAAGAAGGAAGGTGGAGACTGGGCTGAGGATATGAGCGAGGCATCCAATGCGCTCTGCTTCGCACTCGGTTGCCATCCGAACCTGATTGGAGCGACACCAGGCAAGAGCCAGATGAACAATTCCGGCTCAGACAAGCGGGAACTCTTCATCATGAAGCAGTCGCTCGAAAAGGCATCACACGACATCATGGCCAAGCCTTGGCACGTCATCCTTCACTACAATCTGTGGGCAGATAAGAATATCACGGTCGATGTTCCGATGATAGAGCTGACAACGCTCGACAAGAACAAAGACCAGCAGACATCAATCGTTAACAATAATGGCAATGAAAATTCAGGTAAGTAAAGAAGACTTCGAGCAGAGCATCCTCGTAGCGACAAGCTCGCACTCTGAGGTGTTCGAGTCTGTGAGACCTCATTTCTATGAGGCATACAACAATATTCAGAAGCGCTTCCTCGGGTACGTGGGCGAGGAAGCACTGGAGACGAGTGAGCGGCTATCGGCTGCAGTAGTCAAGACTGTATGCCTGACTGCATTCCTCGGCAACGTTCGCCATCTCGACCTGGTACTCACTCCGACAGGCTTCGGAGTAGTTGCCAACAACGAGGTCTCTCCTGCATCATCTGCGAGAGTAGAGGCGCTGATAGAGCAGTGTATGGTCGCATGCTTGAAGGCAGAGGGCGAAATGATTACCTGGTTGTCTGCAACAGAAGGGTGGGGTGAGAGCCTGCAGGCGAAGATGAGCATAATGCTTCTAGTCTTCAGCATCGAGCAGTATGCCTTCCAGGTGAAGCAGGAGCTATCATCCAAGCAGTGGAAGGATAAACTGTCAGCACTCTACGAAGCTGATGGGGTGATGCGAAGGGTCATATCTGACGAGCAGATGGATGATCTGCTAGAGATGGAGCGGGGAGCCAAGGACAAGGATGACACCGCGGTAGAACTCATCTTCAAGGTGCGCAGATGCATGATCTTTCTGGCTGAGGGTCTGCTGACAGCCTACTCAACAGAGCATGGCCGTCTGCTCAGATACCTCGATGCCAACCTCGATAAATTCAAATTATATGCGGATTCATCGGCATATAAAGCTAATCATTTCAAAGAATTCAACAATGAAAAATCAAAACCTGCCTTCGTATTCAATTCGTGACGGTCAGCGAGTCTTCGACTTCTCAGCTCCAAGTTCGTGGGAGGAGCTGCAGGAGGATGAGCTGCGCTATATCCTCACAATAATGACTCTGTTCCCGGATCAGACGGTAGCGAAATGCTACATACTCGCAAGATTCTGCGGCATCAAGGTGCTGAAGCATACCAGAACAGGTTGGAAGTGCAGCGTTCTCTGTCTAACAAAAAATGGCAAAAAGAAGCGGGAAGTGCTATATCTGAGCGAGGCTGAAATCCTCTCACTCCTCAAAAACTTCGATTTCATCGAAGATTACACCTATTATCTGCCGCTCGGCACGTGTGCCGGTCTCTATGCCGTGGAACGGCTCATCAGAGACGTCACCTTCTTCGATTATCTGCAACTGGAGAAGAACTACCAGCTGTATCTTATCCACAAGGACGACAAGTTCTTGAAGAAGATGGGGTGGATTCTATACCGGAATGAATCCGGAGAATCCGATGAAACCGCCATTTTTCATTCTTTTGAGCTCCTAAATCTCTTCATGTGGTACTCCTCCATCAAGGGATACCTGGCTGAGAACTTTCCTCACTTCTTCAAACCGGCAAAGGAAGGTGGAGAACTGAAGCAGGAAGACCTGATGCCTGCAATGCAGGCGCAGATTCGTGCGCTCACCGATGGCGATATCACCAAGCAGCAGGCAGTCTATGACTCGTTCTGCTGGGATGCACTCTCCGAGCTTGACAACAAGGCGAGAGAGGCAGAGGAGTTCAATGCAAGAAACAGAAAATAATAGAGTATGACAGATAAAACATTCGATTCCATCGCATATTTCACCAAATTATGTGAGGAAAATAAGACATGCAGAGACAATAATTTTGTAGCTACGACCTGCTCCGGGCCAGACACCGTGCAGGGAGTGCTGCAGAAGTTCCGCAAGGCTTCTAACTTCATCATGGTCTCAGACACCGTTGACAGCAATACGCATTCAGCAGGTGAAGGCTTCTTCGACCGCAACGTCTATACGGTCTGGATTCTCGCTGCATACAAGCGTGACGACATGGAGGACAGAGAGGAGAAGCTGAATCTCTGCAGATACATCTTCCGTCAGTTCATCAGCCGAATGCTTCACGACAAGTACAGGGAGGAGTTCGAGGGTCAGCTGGAGTTTCTGGACCTCCGTCAGATCTATTCGAGCGAGCTGGGCAGATATAGCCTGAATGGAGTCACCGGCCTCTACTTCATGATGAACTCAGACGAGCCTATCGATGTACAATATGATGAGAGCTTATGGCAGACAAGTCAGCATTAGATGAACTGCTCAAATACGAGCAGGGATGGACCGACAACATGGGTGACTACTGGCGCGAGCGCATGGAGCGCTTGCGTACAATAGATACAGGTGCGCTCTATGCGAGCATCAAGGGGCATTTGGAGCAAGGATCCGTGACGACCATCGAGCACAAGTTCCTGCAGTATGGTATCTACGTGGCAGCAGGTGTAGGTCCTGCTCACGTCTGGGAGAAGTGGACAGAAGCGCAGGGAGGCGAGAAGATTGCCCGAGTCAACGAGGGTGATCTGGAATTTCTCGGCAAGGAATATCGAGCGAAGCACGACATGAATAAGCCTAAGAAGGTGGGTCCTGCCTGGGGTGGTCGTGTCGCTGGTGGTCCGCCTATCGGCAGACGCGACTGGTTTTCGCAGAAGTATTATGCCTCAGTCATGAAGCTCAACGAGCATGAAGCTGACTTCTTCGGCAGCAAGTGGAATGGTCTGATGGCATCAGCGCTGACAGAAATCTTCCGTGGAATCGGTGCATCACGCAACCTTTAGTGCGTATTTTTATCGATTTCATCGAAGTTATATCTTTGCAAACAAAAAAACAATATGGCAGTAGAATATGATAAGAATGATCTTCAGACCCAGTTCGAGGGTATCAGAGATGAGCGACGCCTGCAGGCCAATACGGCATACCGCATAGGCTCCGCTTTTCTCTCGCTGTTGCATTTCGCCACTGACGAGATGCATACGACCATCGAGGAGCTTCTGAAGAAGATCGAGGGCAAATATCTGTCGAAGGTCAAGGACGATGAAGCTGCCGGTCTTATCACCTTCCTCAGAGGTCTGAGGGTAGGTGCAGGCTACAAGTTCGACGAGAATGGCAACATCATTGCCAGCGACATTGATGCGAGCAACCTATATGTAGGCAATGGCTACAAGTTCGATGAGAATGGCAACATCATTGCAGACTCAATAGAGTCTTCTCCTGGCAGTTCTGGCAGGGGTTACGCTATTTCTGCTAAGAGTGATGGTGAGTTCAAGTTGAGCATAGATGAGTTGCTGGCATATAGCCGTGCAATCATCATGAAGCAGGCGAAGATTGGTGATAAGTTCGTATTCGACGTTGAAAAAGATTTCAAGTTCGATGCAGAAGGTAATGTCATCGCTCACTCTATTGCTTCCGAGAATGCGAATGAAACAGAGGAGAAGGGATTTATTATTGCCAAGAAAGATGATACCGGTAAATATAAGCTGTGTGTAGATGAATTGCTGGCGTGGGGACTTGCAACCGTCAAGCAGCTTCACGTCAAGGGAGATTCTACCTTTGATGGCAATCTCTTCAGTAAACAGTTCGTCTCTGATTTCTTGTCAGGCAAGGGCTGGGGTATCTACAACAAACCCGTAACCAATGCGGCTGGAGTGCAGGAAAACAAGTGGACGGGAGAATTCGATAACATCATCGTTCGCGGTTCGCTTCGAGTATATGAGATGATTATCTCCCAGTTGCTCGGTGAAAACGACAACCGTGTCTTTGCGGGCATGATGGAGGTTGACCATTATGATGCAGACAGCGGCAAGGTGTATCTTGATACCCAGGATGGTAAGCTTTACAATCCTTTTCGTAAGGATGACATCATTATGGTACAGCAGTTCAACGGAATGCCTGATAGCAGCAATGACTACTACGTTACCAAGAACTACGAGCTGCTTGTTACGGATGCAGGCTGCGGAAGCCTGGAGGATGGCGAAAAGAGATTGGACTGGGTGAAATTCACCAACTTCACCTCATCAATGGCAGGTGCAACTCCTGATACTCTCATCAAGAAGAAGGATACCTTCGTGCGAGTTGACAACCTCAGTGACACAGACCGCAAGGGTATCATGCAGATTATCACAGTGGGTACGGCTTCTCCTCACCTGGATGTCATCTATGGCTTGATGACAGACCCGGAAGGAGCATTGAAGGGCAGGCTAGGTAACCTGGAAGGCATCGTGCATCCATGGTTCGGCAGACTGCAGGGATTCGGAGAATATCTGAATAACCTCTATGCAGTTGGAGATCTGATTCTCCGCAGGACTGGTGAGAGTGTAGATACCAAGTTCCAGGTTCTCGAGAATATGTTTTCAAGTCGATTTGCCAAGACCAGCTATGAGCTGACCAATGGCAAAAACTATCTTGAGAATGGGCAATTCCTGGAGCAGGTGACAGATGCAGATAACACAATCATCGCCAACTGGGAGATGAATGAAGGTGAGGATACGGAATTGTGGGTTGATGCCACTGGATTTCCGTATATGGTGAACGGATCACTATCAACTAGTGGTAACAGAAAGGTCTCCCTAGAGCAGAGCGATGGCAGGCAGATGCTTCGCATACAGAACTGCGGTCTGCGACAAGCTAATGCTGACATCAAACAACCAGGAACTCATAAGGAATATGTGAAGGGAAGCGGTTCGATTAATGACGCAGGATTGGCTCAGACAGAAGGTTCCGCAGTCGAGGTACAGGATAAGCTCTATGTAAATGTCCGCATCTACGCCAAGAGCGCTGGGCAGCTTACCTATGGCTTCGAGGGATGCAAGGTCGTGACTGGCAAAGTAAATGAACTGGCTGCGAAGACAGTAAACATATCATATTCTGGTGAGTGGCAGACTGTAGGTATGGAAGGTAGGTGGAACGGCACCGGTGATTTCATCATCCGATATTCTGGAGATTGCTACGTTGCTGTGGTATCAGTCACCGACGAACCGCTCAGTGAGCTATCCAAGACGGTGAGTACTCAGATCATTCAGACTGCAAGCAATATCAAGCTGTTGGGCGAGAATATTGATAAGGTGAATGGCAAGACTACGCAGCTGGGTATAGACCTGGATGCAGAAAAGGGTGAAATTCGGCAGTATGTCGATACTAAGGATAAGAAGAATCGAGAAGATACCTCTTCCCTGATTACTCAGACATCTAGCAGTATCACATCATCTGTTGATAAGAAGCTGAAGAACCAGTATGATACCATAACAAGCGAATACTCTTCGTCCATCACCCAAAAGGCAGATCAGATTACCTTGAAGGTCTCAGCCGCTCAGACAGCAGCCGACAATGCCCAGAGCGCAGCCGACGCAGCGCAGGGGACTGCCGATACTGCCATCAAGAAGAATGCAGAGCTGAAGGTGACCGTTGACGGCATCGGTTCCAAGGTGGATACCAAGATAGCCAATGCCAAGGGCGAAATCACCAAGGAGTACACATCAGCAATCAACCAGAGCGCCAAGGACATTACCTTGAAGGTCTCAGCCGCTCAGACAGCAGCCGACAACGCCCAGAGCGCAGCCGATGCAGCGCAGGGTACTGCCGATACTGCTAAGAAGAGTGTCGCAGAATTGAAGGTGACCATGTATGGTATATCCACTACTGTAGCTAACAAGGCTGATACGTCAACTCTTAATAGCAAAGTGTCTGCACTGAATACTTCTATCTCAAGCGCGAAGAAGTCTGCTATAGATACCGTTAATGCACGCATAGATGGTGGTGTAGCTGAGTTCTATCAGCAGGCTTCTCCACCTAGCTTCACGAACCTGAGCTGGACTAATGCGGAATGCCAGCGCCATGCTGGTGCATTGTGGTATGTGGTTGAACCAGGAACGAAAGGATATGTTACTGGTCATCTCTACCGCTTCGTCGTGATGCGTGGAACTGGCGGAGCCTGGGAAGATGTAGATGATTCCATAGATTCTGCCACAACAGTTCAGCAGAATGCAAGCGGCTGGAATGTAGCATCAGGAATGTTTGATGCCAAAGGCAATCTGACTGCATCAGGTGTCGCATCCATAACACCTACGGTTACAACAATCGCTAACAAGAGTATCGACGACAAAAAGGGAGAAATCATATCTGGACTTATGGTCAAGTCGGATTTCTCGTCATTATTCTCTAAGGCGTTCGATGAGAAGAAGGGTGTAGTTCAAGCAGATATCAGCACGTTCGTCACGAAAACTGCCGCAGGTGAAATGATATCCAATGCAACCATACAAGCCGACCAGATAAGTCTTGCAGGTCATTGCATGAACTTTTCTGGCGGTCAGATAACGATTACAACTGATAATTTCAAGCTTGATTCTACAGGTAGTGTTTGGTGTCAGAATGGCACATTCAGCGGAACGGTTACTGGTGTACACGGTAGCTTTAAGACCCTTGATTGTGTTGACAGCAACGGTAAAGTAGTTGGTAATATCCAGTTTGGTTCGGATGGTCGAATGTGGTTCTCGGGCGATATGTATCATCAAGGTTATGATAATACCAAGAAACGTGGTTATCGCTTTTATGCAGCAGATGTATGGTGCAGAGGTATGTTCGGACATCGTCAGAAGACGATAGCGGTCATCTATGGTGGCAATATGCGCATATATACCAAGGACTCAGATTTCACGGATGGAACCTTCATCTTGAAATCGCTATCGAGCGGTAGAACTTCGGCTGGTAGATCCTATTATTACGTCCCTCTATATGGAGATGGGAATGGTGGAGATGCCAGCGGTATGCCTATCGATGTGGTGGTGATGCACTGCTCTTCAGATGAGTACTATGTGTTCACAGGTATGGGCAGCGGTAAAGAATGGCGAGTGGTTAATGGTAACGACAGGCAGACAATACACTTTGCTGATATTGGTGGATGGCACGAGCTGAAAGGCGGTGAGAGCTTATCGTGTGTATATATTCCGCCAAGTTTGCTTAATCCTAAAGTTTCCGGGACACAGGTGGGTGCAGGCGTATTCTGGAGTGGCGAAGCTGACCTTAACTGGTCTTAATTTTAATATTTTAAAACATAGATTGTTATGAGTAATACAAGTATTAACAGCAACCTCGAAGAGGCATTCAAGAACTCAGACTGGTCAGCAATCTGTGCAGCCTTGATGCCGCACTTCAACGATTACTTGGCGAGAAGATCTAAGAATGTCTTCGAGTGCGAACAGGTGAATACCCTCGACCATGTATCTACCGTTCCTGCCCTCTATGACGATCAGGCTGGTGTGCGCAAGCAGGTAATCGTACCTATGAAGGTGTTTACTAGGGATGTTGATGCTGAGCTGGAGAAAGCCAAGAAAGCTACTACGGCAGCAAACACTGCTGCAGACAAAGCTAATACAGCTGCAGCCAATGCCGACAAGGCTCGTACTGGCCTTGAAGCCAAGAAGAAAGAGGTGGATGATGCCGTAGCAGCCAGCAAGACAGCTACCGATGCTGCCAAGAAGGCAACAACAGATACCCTGGCTAGTAAGGCGGCTATCGAGAAGAATGAATCTGATAGGCAGAATGCGGAGTCGAGTAGAGGTAAGGCTGAAACGGCTAGGGCAAATGCCGAAGCCTCCCGTGTGGACGTTGAAAAGAAAAGAGTCACTGCTGAAAGCGCAAGAGCTACGGCAGAGACGGCAAGAGCCAGCGCAGAAACTTCCCGAGGTAGCAACGAGACGGCAAGACAAACGGCTGAAACGGCTAGAGCCAATGCTGATAAGGCTAGAGCTAACGCAGAAGCAGCACGTGTGGAAGCTGAGAAAAAAAGAGTAACAGCAGAAAGCGCAAGAGTTTCTGCTGAGAACACAAGGGCTACGGCTGAGACAACCCGAAATAGCAACGAGACAACACGCAAAACCCAGGAGACTACACGTCAGAATCAAGAGTCTGCAAGAGTGGAAGCTGAAAAAAAACGTGTGACTGCAGAAAATAGCAGGGTATCAGCAGAAGCAGCGAGAGTGTCTGCTGATAGCAAGCGAGAGGCGGATACAAAATCCGCCATCGCTAAATCTAAGACACAGACCGACCTCGCCAAGGAGCTCAATGAGCATCCTCCAAAAATGGGAGAAAATGGCAACTGGTGGAGGTGGAACCTGCAGACTCACGCCTACGAAGATACCGGTATCATCGCAAGAGGTGGTGCGATGTACCCAACCTTCCGGCAGTCCAGGAACAAGTTATTGATGATAGACTACGGCTCAAACGTTTCAGAGCACGTTGTCAAACGAAGAAACAAATTAGTTATCAAGGTATAATGGCAGATAATACGAATATCATTGTGGTGGGCAATGTTGCCTTCACCGACAAGGGAGCGTGGGTCAAAGGCTATTCCTTCGAGTTCGAGGGAGAGACCATTCAGGGCTACGATGCCAATGACATCGTCCACACAGCCAATGGTGTGTACGCATCTCTCATCGATGGCAATACATCTGACCCTTCAGACACCAGCGACTCCTGGCGCCTCTGGCTAGACAAGACTGCGGCAACCAAGGCCAAGAGTGCAGCCGATGATGCCAACAAGGCTGCGAATCTTGCTAATACTGCAGCTGCTTCTGCAACCGCACAGGCAGCAGAAGCACAGCAGCAGGCTACAGCTGCAGAGGAGAAGGCGCAGCTTGCAACGGAGGCTGCGACAAGAGCAGACGAGAAAATCGCAGAGATGAACAGTCTCGCAGGTCAGATTGCGTCTGGCTTCATCGCTCCTTCTCGCATGAATCTCAGCTATCAGACTGAGATCAGCATCCGCAACAAGCAGAAGCAGAAGATTGAGGCGAACATCCTGCCGGCATACTTGCCGCAGAGTGTCCTCTATCAGAGAGTAGAGGGTGATTCCGTTATGTCTGACCCTTCCGGTAATCTGACCGTCAAGGGTACAGGCAAGACCAAGTTCTGGGTGATTCCTACCGCCAACACACCGCTATGGCAGGAGGTGACAATCAACGTCAGACAACCATATATGCGACTCTCTGCAACAGGCAAAATTCGCAAAAACGGCAATAAAATCCGAATTGTTTAATCGATTAAATATAATGTAATATGGCATTTACAGAAAGTGAAGAGACGAAGCTGAAGGCTATCATCGCAGCCTTCGACAATGCTCAGCAGGTCGATGACCTGCCTCAGTCAGACATGTCTGCAACCGACAAGATTATTGAGGTCTTCGACAAGAAGTCGGGTAAGTCTGAGCAGATGACTATCAAGAATGCGGTGCAGCTCGGTCAGCACCCATGGTGCGGTAGAGTGTGGAACCTCGACAACGCTACACCTAAGGCTGCTGCCTATGTAGGCTCCCTCGAGCTCCTGCAGAACTTACACCAGGAACTCGGACTTGGCGGCTATCTGGTCAAGAATGACCATACTCGTCGCAAGCTTGATTCCAAGGATCATTACAAGTATACGACGGGCGAGGCGGCCAAACTCGATGGTACCGAGGGGCACTATCAGTGGGGTTGGGGCAAGGAATGGTACATGGTCATCAAGACCGTAGGCAGACTCCACTATGAAATGGTTAGCCCTTGGCCTATTCAGGGAGAGTTCAACTACAAGATTCCGATTGCCAGCATATCTGCTGCAGGTTTCGCGACAATCGAGCGCAGTACTGGCAAACTCGTAAGCTACATCAACGATGGCGCTGACTATCGAGGAGGCAATAATGATGCGACTCTCGACAACACGAACCGCACCATGCTGGGCAAGCCAGCAACTCAGCAGACTACAGAGTACTTTCGAGCTGCTGCGCGCAAAAATGGTACTGGCTGGCTCTGTACGACGATGCGCCATACAGCTGCCATCGCAGTACTGTTCGGTGTCATCTTCGGTACTCATTACGACCAGGCTGCTGTCAATTCTGCTAAAGATGAGAATGGCCTGTTCCAGGGTGGACTAGGAGCTGGAGTAACGCAGATGCCTGACTGGAATGGCTACAACGGTTATCGCCCTGTCGTACCGATGTCTGCTGGCATCGAACTCGGAGACTCCTGCGGTGAATCTAGCTATGAGGTCAAAAAGGATGATGGTACCGTAGTCTATACAGCCAAGATTCCTAGCTTCTTCGGATATAAGAATGGATTCGGCAACCTCTGGCGTATGATGGATGATGAGCAGGTGCAGTGCGACGAGGACACATCGGTTGTACACCTCGTTGCTCCATCCATCTATGGTACCTGGACAATAGGCAAAGCTGAAGGCATGATTGCCTACAGCAAGTCGGAGACAAAAGGTGAAGGGTGGGTGAAGGAGCTGTGTATGGAGCACCTGGAGAACTTCCCGACTCGTAAAGGTGGAACCGAGACAACCTATTGGACTAGCTACTTCTGGAACAATAGTGGAGCGACATCCGGTTTTCGTCTTTGCCTCCGTGGTGCCAATGCCGGCGATGGTGGTCTTTGTGGTCTGTCGACGCTCAACGTTTACTCTGCTGTCTCTGGTGCCGGTGCGTACTACGGTGCGGCCCTCTGCGAAGCAGCATCCGAGTGGTCTGTGGAGCCAACATATTACGCAGCTGCCTAGGCTGGCTGCGTAGGCTCAAAAGACAGAACAATCAGAAGAACCTGGGGCTCCTGAGCACACGGCTCGCGCAGCGAGCCCCACCTTCCGCCCTTTGGGCGGACGATTTTTTTTTTGAAATTTCGCTCTTTGACTTTTTTCATTCCGATTTTTTTTAGTACCTTTGCACCCGGATATAATCCAGGTTGTGATTCCCTGTGCCGGTTTTCGTCTTTGCCTCCGTGGTGCCAATGCCAACAATGGTGGTCAATGTGGTCTGTCGACGCTCAACGTTAACAATGCTGTCTCTGATGCCAATGCGAACTACGGTGCGGCCCTCAACTTATAGAAATCCACAGTTTTTGTGTGCTTATGTGGAGAATCGGGAATCAGACCTTGCCCCAAGGCAGAAAATTCACTTATCTAGATTAGCTGGTAGATGATGACAATAGGGTCATCCGGTCGAAGGTTAGGACTCTTAATTAAGCAGACAACGGATTTGTACACCGCATTATACACCGACATGCACCGTCATATACACCGACACATACACCGACATATACACCATATTAGTTATCATTCATTAATTAATGCATAGTGAAGAGAATAGGTAATATATCCGTTATTGTCGAGACTTTACAGAATTTTCGTGAAGCCTTTTATGAGTTTTCGAAGCATAAGAGGTCGAGATTAAGCGTGTAAGCTTTCGAGGAGGACCTGGAGCATAAGCTTCTGGTGCTCCTTCGTGCGTACGAGACTGGTGAATGGCATACTTCGGAGTATGAGGCCAAGCTTGTGACAGAGCCGAAGGTTCGTACTGTCAACAAGCTACCAGTTCCTGATCACGTCATCCAGCACGCTGCCCTCAATCCTTCGGAACCCTTGCTGCGTAGCAAGATTCCGTTCAATTGTCCGGCAGGTACCAAGGGGCGTGGTACTCATTTCTTCTATCGCATTGTCAAGCGTGACATATACAATTCTCCACAGCAGGAGACTGCATATTGCGCACCGATGGACATACATCACTATTTCATGACCATCGAGCATAATCGGTTGAAGAGCGAGTATCGTCTGTATATCAAGGACCGCAAACTGCTATACTTCATCGACGAAGTCGTTGACAGCTATGCGAATGGTGTTGTCCTCGGTGTTAAGCTTACACAGCTTTTAGGTCAGCTATATCTTGTTAGATTCGATTATCTCGCTATGCGGTGCTTCGATATCCTGGAGGATACTGAGCGATATCACTACTGGCAGGCTCGCTACGTCAGTGATATGCTCGTCACTTGCAGGACAGAGGAGCAAGCAAGATTGATAACTAGCGTACAATCGTTGAATGAGCGATTCGATCGCTTCGTTCGGCAAGGACTCAGCTATTATTATAGGTTCATGGACAATATCTTCATTCTGCATGAGGATAAGGTCTTCCTGAGACTGATGGTCGAATTGAGTGCTATGCATCTGGCCAGAGATTGGAAGCTGCAGATTAACCGGTCGTGGAATATTCATCGCACCTGCGATGGTATTGACTTCTGCGGGCAGGTTATATATGCAGATCATGCTAAAATCCGGAAACGTAGCAAGCAGGCTTTGTGCAGGCAGGTCGCAAGACTACGCAAGAAAGGCTATAATAATGAGCAGATCAGAGTCATAGCTGCATCGAGGCTAGGAATTGCGAAACACGCAGACACAAAAAACTTATTACAGAAAATCGGAATGAAAACTTATAGAGACAACCTCGGCATCAAGAGAGGGGAAATTCCCTTCGCAAGCATGACCAAGCGGCAGAAGAAGCACATAGGAGATGTATTGTGCAAGGATGGTATTGACTATGAATCTCATCTTATCCTCATAGAGGACTACAAGATTGACAAGTCAACAGTTAGTTTCAAAACTCAGCAGGTCGAAAAAGTGGATGAGCACGGCAATAAGTTCATCGTTCAGGAGAAGGTTCCGAACGACAGACTGGCACTAAAGTTCAGATACATCGATTATGTTGAGACGAGAGAGGAGTTGGATGAGAATGGGGAACCAATCGAGGTTCCGCACTGGAAGGATGAAACCTGGTGGTTGTATTCCGGTGCTGAGATACTTATTACACAAGCACGTGAGGAATGGTGCTTTCTGGAGAAGCCGTTTTATGTTGTAGTCGGAGAGCTGAAAAACAAATTCGGCAAAACGTTTTACAAGTTTATATAGTAGATGAATAAGAAAATTTATCTCGTTCGCATGAACTACGTCAGATACGACGGAAATCACTATCTGTTATATCTGAATGAGAAGAAAATTGAAAACTATCAGCCAGACTCTAATATGATAGAGTCTGAGAGTGATGGTGAGACGGTCACAGCATATAGTTATGAGGGTAGCGAGCCGGATGGCTCAGTCAAGATTGAGGCTACTTCAGCAGGGTACAACGATTTCGTGGCAGGACTTGTCAGAACCAAGTACAGCCAGAATGATGTAGAAGCAATCCTCTGCAACCATGGAGATGGCGATACTGCTCACGAAGCAGAATACCAGGCATTCCAGGAGTGGAGAGAGCAGGCGAAGGTAATCGCCAAGGAGATTCTCGAACGAGATATTGCATAATCAATACGGCAGGTAGTCATAGCATTACCTGCCGTATTTTTATTTTTCCCCACATAATTGTATCTTTGCCCTAAAAAAGAGAAAAAGATGCAGAGAAATACCAAAGACTGGATACGCTATAGCAGCGCTGGTTTCGTACTGATTGCAGCAATAGTTCTAGTGTATATTAGCTACTTTTGCTCACAAGACGTTACATCAAACGTCTTGTGGTATTTTGGTCAGAGTCTTATGTACGTTGCGACAGCTTTTGGCTTCGAACTTACATTCGACACTCGAGTCAAGGATTTAATAGATAAATATAAAAATCATGGGGAGAAAGATTAAATTCATTTTCGTTCATTGCACAGCAAGCCGACAGACATGGACAGTCGATGCCTTGCTGAAGGAGTTTAGAAACAAAGGCTGGCATTATCCAGGTTATCACTGGGTGGTCACCGCGGATGGCAAGCGCACACAGCTGATGACAGAAGACCTGCCATCCAATGGTGTAAAGAATCACAATCACGAAGCTATCAATGTCGCATATATGGGTGGTATCTCGCGCACTGGCAAGCCTATAGACAACCGCACAGATGCGCAGAAGGAGAGCCTTCGCGAACTGCTGAAGGAACTCAGACAGAGATATCCTGATGCAAAAATTCTCGGTCATCGTGACATCTCGCCTGACAAGAATCACAATGGCGTGGTTGACCCTTGGGAGCGAATCAAGGAGTGTCCTTGCTTCGACGCCATTCCAGAGTATGCTGACATTTAATTCATAGGATATGAAGAAGATTCTGAGAAACATTGGCATTATCATCGCAGTGATACTAGCTATCGCTGCATTCGTCTGGTTATTCGAGTCGAGACAGAAGCGAGCGGAGAAAGAGTTGAGGGAGCAGTTCAACCAACTGGCGCTGAACTATGCACCAGCTAAGCGTGATACCATCAGAGATTCCGTAAAGGTCATCACTCAGCAAGTGCTGATGATGCCTCCTGATGAGTATAGGTCATACGCCATTGATCGGCAATTGCTCAAGGATATCAATCTGCAGGTGAAGCAGATTGTTGCTGACCAGCGAACGGTTGTTGTCACAGCCGATTCCGTCAAGACGAAGCGCAGAGAACATATCTATAGCTATAGTGATGCGTGGCTGAACTTCCGGCTCAACACCGCAGACTCTATCCTTACATATAAGGCAAGAGACAGCTTGCAGACAATCATCGCAAGGCAATTCAAGCATAAATTCTTGTTATGGAAGTGGGGTACCAAGGGATACCAGGTCAAGGTCATCAACTTCAACCCTCATTCCACCATATCTTATAATAACTATATCCAAGTCACCGAATAATGGCAAGACAAGAGGTATATACAACCGTAGTGAAGCTCAATTCAGAAGAGGCGAAGAACCGTCTGAAGGAGCTCGAAGATAAAGTCGCTCGTCTGAAGAAGGCAAAACAGGATGCCTTCTCGACGGGCGATTCCCGTTTAGGCGCATCCCTCGCCAAGGACCTGAAGGCTGCCGAGCGAGAGATGAAGCAATTCAAGAACTCGACCATGAGCGTCAAGGAGACGCTCGATAACCTGTCCTCTGCAAGCCTCGGACAGCTTGAGAAAGCTGCCCGACACCTGAAGGGTCAGATGAAGGCGGCATCTGATCCGTCAGACTATGCCAAGCTGGAGAACCAGCTGAGCAAAGTCAAGGAGCAGATGTTGCAGCTGAAGGGGGCGACCCGCAAGGCTGATGAAGAAGCGCATCGAATGACTGCGACCTTGTCTAATCTGAAGCATGCTTCTCTCAACGACCTCAACTTCACATCAAGCAAGCTGAAGTCGCAGATGGCTGATTTCGACCCTCAGTCAACCATGTACGCCTCTAGAGCAGCCCAGCTGAAACTGGTGGAAGCAGAACTGGAGCGCATACATCAGAGTGAGCGTAGAGTCGTAACTCTGATGCAGCAGTATGACAAGGAGATTGAGGAGACCCACATCGATATCAAGGAGACCAAACGGCAGATGCAGCTTGTCAACCGCACCATGTCGAACCTGAAGACATCATCCATCCGTGACCTCGAATTCTCCATCAAGGCAATCAATCAGCAGATGGCTGGTATGGACCGCGGTACCGAGAAGTTCAAGCAGATGCAGCTGCAGGCGAAGCAGCTGAAGGCAGAGCTGCAGGCTGTGAGAGCCGAGGGCGTAGCCCAGGAGTCCTGGATCAAGCGGTCTGCGGATACCTTCAACCGCATGCAGGGCCTCGCCATCAGCGCAATCGCTGCTATATCAGGCATCACATTCACCGTCAAAAAATGCGTGGAGGAATATGCCAAGATGGACGACGAGATGACCAATGTCAGAAAATATACCGGTCAGGCGGCTGATGAAGTGGAGCGGATGAATGAGGATTTCAAGAAGATGGACACCCGAACTCCTCGTCAGAAACTCAACCAGCTGGCAGAGGATGCCGGTCGATTGGGCATCACGTCAACAGCTGCCATCGAAGAATTCGTTGATGGTGCCGATAAAATCAATGTCGCACTCGGTGATGACCTCGGAGACAAAGCAGTCTCGCAGATTGGTAAGCTGGCGCAGATGTTCGGTGAGGACAAGACCAAAGGTCTGAGAGGAGCTATGCTCTCTACCGGTTCTGCCATCAACGAGCTGGCGCAGAACTCTTCTGCTTCAGCTGGCTATCTTGTTGACTTCACTGCAAGAGTGGCAGGTGTAGGCAAGCAGGCAGGGTTCACGCAGGCGCAGATCATGGGTCTCGCTTCTGTCCTCGATCAGAATATGCAGCAGGACGAGACGGCTGCAACTGCAGTGCAGAATCTTCTGGCCAAAATGTTTCAGGACTCCGCAAAATTTGCAAAGATTGCAGGACTCAATGTCAAGGAGTTCGCCAATACCTTGAAGAAGGATGCCAATACCGCCTTGCTTCAGTTCCTGGCAGCTATGCGTTCCAAAGGTGGTTTCGCAGAGCTGGCACCTATGTTCGAAGAGATGAAGATGGATGGATCGAGAGCGACCGGTGTCCTCACCGTCCTCGCTGACAAGCTTGATGATGTCAAGACGGCACAGCAGTTGGCCAACGAGGCATACGCAGAGGGTACATCAGTCATCAACGAGTTCAACACGCAGAACGAGAGTGTACAGGCGCAGCTAGACAAGGCAGGCAAGAAGTTCCTGGATCTGTCAATATCACTTGGTGAGAAACTATACCCAGCTGCTCGCCTCTGTTTGTCAACAGCAAGCATTACTGTTCGCATCCTATCTGAAGTTGTTGACTTCATCATTAAGTATCGTACAACGATACTTGCCCTCACGGCAGCTATCATTGCGCTGACAGTTGCAGAATCTGCACACGTCATCAAGCTGAAGGCGATTGCCTTGTGGAATAATGTTGTGATAGCTGGCTCCAAGAAGCTATGGGCTGTTCTTGTCGCTCACCCATATATGGCTGTAGCTGCTGCCGTTACGGCATTGATAGCGGTCCTGATAGACCTCAACCGTCAATCTGATACAGCTGCGAAAATCTCCAAAGAACTCAATGACATCAGAGAGGAGGCACAGAAGGAGATTGTTGAGGAGAAAATCAAACTCGAGAATCTTCGCAAGGCTGCTATGGATGAGACAAGGTCGCTCAATGAGCGATATACAGCAATTAGCGAGTTGAACCGAATTGTACCTAATTACAATGCTACTATAGACAAGACTACAGGCAAGTACATAGAGAATAAGCAGGCGCTTGATGAATACATTGCATCACTCGTTCATCTCTATGAGGTACAGGGAGCGAAGAAGAGAATTCAACAATTATCAGATGAAAAGGCAGATCTAAAGATAAAGAAGCAAAAAGTGCAGGAGCGATACGATGATGCAAAGAAGGCTGGTTTTGGCATGTCATACACAACAAGTTGGGGAGCGACTGGTAATACTCGCATAGATGCCAGCAGCCATCTCAAATCTGAACTTGATGATATCAACTCTAAATTTGAAGAGATAAATAAAATTATATCCACTATCACAAAAGTTTATGGCTATGATATTCAGAGCCTGGAGGTGAAGAAGGTCAAAGATAAAGATAACGACAATGATAATGGTGGTGGTTCCAGTGGAGAGTCTGAGAAGGAGCGCAAGGCTCGTGAGAAGGCTGAGAAAAAAGCTGAAGCTGAAGCTCGCAAGCGTGAGGCAGAAGCCAAGCGCAAGCAGAAGCAAGCTGCTGATTCCATCAAGGCTGAGACCAATCAGCTTTTAGCTGAGAATGCCAAAGCTTATGCGGAGGGTACCAAGACATACCAGCAGTTCGTGGATGATCGTCAGTCAATACAGTTGAGTGGCTTCGAAAAGCTGAAGCAGCTCTATGGTGAGGAGAGCAATGAGTACAAGCAGCTGCTTGATAACCAGGTGAGCGCTACCAAGCAGCATGATGATGCCATCCTGAAGATGAATGAGCAGACCATTGAGCGCGAACGCCTGATCAAGCAGGCAAACATCAAATCTCAGTACAACGATGTGAAATCTGATATCTATCAGAATGACATCGCTCTCGATGAAGCCATCTATCAGAATGATGTTGATGCTATGCAGAAGCGCCTTGCACTCTACAATAAGGGCAGCGAGGAGTGGCTGGATCTGAAGGCTGAGATGGAACAGGCTGAGCTCGATCATCAGTTGCAGATGCAGGAGGCATACCAGAACCAGCTGCGAGAACTTCGCCAGCAGTTCGGAAAGCAGGATATCGAAGCAGAGAAGCAGATGTATCTCAATGGTCTCGAGAACATCTACAAGCAGGGTCTCATCAAGGAGGAGGAATATCTGCAGATGAAGCTTGACCTCATCGAGCAGTATGCAGAGCGCAAGGCGCAGCTGGAAGCGGAAGATCATGGAGCAGGCTCTACCCAGCTGAAGGTGGATAGAGTCTCTAACCGTATGGTCAATCAGGCTAAAGCTGAAGCAGGAGATGCGCAGAACCCTGCAAATGCCAGCTTCGGAAGCTACTTCACGTCTCAGATAGCCAACTACCAGAACACGATGGAGAAGCTGAAGGAGCTGTATGGTGACGATGAGCAGAATCACGCAGCCTATATGCAGGCGAAGGCAATGGTGACTGCTGACTTCCTCAATGATATGGTAGAGCAGACATCTGCAGCCTACAACGGCATCAACAACATACTCTCTGCAGCATCAGCCTATGCACAGGCTTGCTCAGACCTAGAGCAGGCGAAAATCTCCAAGAACTACGAGAAGCAGATTGCTGCAGCTGGCAATAATTCGAAGAAGAAGAAAAAGCTCGAAGAGAAGAGAGACAAGGAACTGGCTGCAGCCAAGTCGAAGGCTAACAAGAAAGCGATGAAGATTGAGATTGCCCAGGCAATCGCATCAACTGCCATGGCTGCCATCAACGCCTACTCTTCTGCTGCAGCCATACCTGGCACCGGCTGGATAATGGCACCAATTGCTGCAGGGCTAGCAACAGCTGCAGGTATGATGCAGATTGCAACAATCAAGAAGCAGCACCAGGCAGAGGCAGCAGGGTACTACGAGGGTGGTTACACAGGAGGCAACCGCTATCGCAAGGAGGCAGGAGTGGTTCACGAAGGTGAGTTCGTTGCCAACCATAGAGCGGTCAACAACTCGTCTATCAGACCTGCATTCGACCTAATAGATAGAGCGCAGCGCGCCAACACCGTAGGCTCTCTGACCGCTGATGATATCAGCAGAGCACTGGGAGCAGGAGCCAGCGCTGCTGTCGTTGCTCCTATTGTCAATGTCAGCAATGACAATGCCGAGGTACGCCAGTCTCTCGATGGAGTCAATTCTGCTGTCAGCAGACTCAACGAGAATATTGAGAGAGGTATCAAGGCAGATGTGTCTATCGCAGGCAGAGACGGCATCGACCGCAAACTCAAGGAATATCATCGTATGTTAAGCAATAAGTAGTTATGATTACATGCATTATCAATGGCCGTAGAGCCTATCCGATATCCACATCATCCATCAAGGTGACATACGCTAATCAGTATGTCACCGATGATGGCGAATATACCTATGATATCACCTTCCCGATGAATATCCTGGCCAACCGGGAAATCTTTTCCAATGTATCCCGATTGGAAGTCAAGAAAAACATCGCAAAATTCGATGACTGCAAGCTATATGTTGATAGCAAAATCATCATGAGCGGTGTTGGTACCATCCTCTCGGTGAACCAGCAGGAGGTCAAGCTGCAGATTGTAGGCGGCAAGTCACGCATCAAGTTCAATGACAAGATGACAAAGCACTACATCGATGAGATAAACCTGGGCATCGCTGATGCTCCTGGTTCAACTGTGAATAAGTCTGTGGAAAACAAATTCAACGACTTATTAAAGGTGACAGACATCTTCGTCCTGAGCACCGACAAAACCAAATTCCTTGGTGTAGAAGGCAAATGGTGCTTCATGCCCGTGCACGATGAGACCTATGAGATGATAGCCAACTACGTTGGAGTTGACCGTACCGGAAGACATTGTGGCCAAAAAACGGCATTCATCCAGAATACCGCTGTACAACCAAATCTGATGTACATCTTCAAGAAGGTTGTCGAACATGAAGGTTATCGGCTGATCAGGAATGACATAGATATCAAACCGTGGAACCAGCTGTATATAGCGTCAGCGTTCAAGTCTCGCGAGCTTCGCAGAGCGCTTCCGCACTGGTCATCCTACACATTCATCGAGGAGTTCCGGAAGCTTTTCAATGCTTCCATCTACTTCGACGAGGTGGGCAAGACATGTTCTGTTGTCAGTTCCCCAGAACTGAGTTCAGCCGATTCCGTAGTGATAGAACCGCTAGAAGAGTATGCGACAGACTATGATGAGGACGGTTCCTTCAGTACTTCATCGACCGCAAATCTCGAATATAAATTCGACGATTCTGCCAACAGAGGAGACTATGAAGTCATACCGAAGAAGGTCTTTGAGAACTTCGAGCAGGTAGAATCTAGAGAATTGCTAGGCTATTCCAAGCAGTTCGCTACAACAACCATGGGGTGGTCTGAGAAGAAGAAAAGGCAGACTATCATCCATAATTTCGGAGATTACTATATATATATAGGTGAAGAGGGTAGCCGCAAGTGGGAGCTTGCAGGCATCTGGTCTCCACTTATCCGAGACGAGGATTCTGATGATTATGTTGACTTGAAGATTTCTCCTGCTGCACAGATAGCAGAAGATATCAACTTCAGGAGCAGCGTGGTCTTAGAAGACAATTGGATTGAAAAGCGCTGCCTGCTGTCTATCACTAATACCAGGGAGTCGGATGCAAAAGAGTGCGATTCTGACCAGGATGGTCTGAGCTACGTTTCTGTACAGGATGCCATCGATGATGAGTCGGCAATGGACGAGAGCGAGGACGAGGAGGAAGTGATGAGCATCTTCTTCATCTTACCAGGTAGAGTGCAGCAGCATGACAAGCCATACGGCAAGATTACTTGGGTTGGGGAGAAATCCAGATGGCCTCAATTCCTGACAGATTACCGAGTCAATGCTGACTATAGGTACAATGGCATAGCCTTCATTGATAGAGATCTCTATACTCTATCGTTCAATTCTGACACAGCCGGTACCACATCATTGAGTCAGTTTCAAGGTGAAGTTATCAAAATTGATAACCGAAACTGCATGGAAGTGAAATTCAAGTCTGCTGATATTCCGGATCCATCGAAGATATACATCATCAGGAATAAGCGATTTGTGTGCGAGAAGATTGAGATGGAAGTCAAGGATGAAACAATCAATCCTATCTATACAGGCTACTTCTATATGCTATCATAATATAATAAGGTGAGGTACGATTCTGTATCTCACCTTATTATATATATATACTATAGGATTCCCTTATAATTCTTGATATACTCATTCGCAGCCTTGATATCCTTAGGCGTGTAAATGTCAGTGATAAGGATAGAGGAGTGTCGGGCCTGATCTCTGACCGACAAGACATCGGCATTCGCCTTCAGCATATTGGTGATGCCGGTATCCTTCAAGCTGTAGAACTTATAGCGGTCGGAGAATCCGAGCGCCTTACGCAAGTTTCTTCCCCAATAGTCTCTGAAACTCTTCTCGCTCTTGCGAGTCTCACCAGGGCAGAAGTTATCTGAGAACAGATAATAGTGACTAGGGTATGAGAAAACATTGAGGTCTATCATCAACTTGATGACGTGAGACGGCAGGGTGATGATGGCATCATTTCCGTTCTTCGTATGCGACCCATGGAGCGATAGGGTCTGAGCATCCAAGTGGAAGTCTTCAATCTTCAGGTAGGATAGTTCACGAGGGCGGACGAAGAGATAGTGCAGTATCTCGCAAGCAAGCAGGAAGTGCCTGTTTTTCTCAAAGAGGTAGTTGCGTATCTGCATCATCACGTCGTCAGGTATGACTTCACGCTCCTTCAGATGCCGGGTACGGATTCGGCTGAATCCTTCTGTCGGATTGTGAGAGATGTAGCCTCGCTCTAGCAGATAAGTTGAGAATGTGCGTAGCCAGCCGAGATAATTGTTCCTGGTTATAATGGTGTTGTTGCGGTCGATGAAGACGTAGTCAAGGAACTTGGAGACGAACTGTCTGTCGAACTGATAGGAGAAGTGGATGTCTATCTTCTTCTCCTCAATCCAGAGTTCCATGACTCGCACACGACTAGAGTAGTCGATATATGAATCATCACGCAAGCTATGCTCATTACATAGCTTCTCGAGATATCTCTTATATCGTTCCAGAACTGTAGTGAAAAGGGTGTATTCAAGTGGGCGATCCTTCACAACCCAGGGATTCCAGCCACTTTCTAGCTTTTGGGTGATGCGCTTCATCAGCTGATCAGCATACACTCTCTGATTATGCTTGCCCTTGATGTGGTCAAGCATAATCTTCTTTGGGCGCATCTTGCCGATTGCTGGATCGAAGCAAGAGAACGAAACATAACACTCGCTTTTCTGATGGAAGGTAGGAAGCTTCCACGCAATGACATGGTGAATATCGTCACCTGCCAAACCTGAGAAATAATTTTTTTTAGCCATATCTTTAATTTTTAAAAAATATGGCCTAAATCTTATCATTTTTTATACTTTACCGACTTTTCACCGAGTATTTTTGCAGCGAACAGCCTATATTGTCTGATACTCAATAAGTTACCGAAAAATCCGTCGGGATTACTGGACTCGAACCAGCGACCTCATCGTCCCGAACGACGTGCGCTACCAACTGCGCTAAATCCCGTTTTGTGGTACTTATGAGTACAAAGACGGTGCAAAGGTACACCAAAATCTCCATAATACCAAATAAAAAAGCACTTTTTTATCTTTTTTGAAAAGTTTTTCACTTAAAAATTTGGTGGAACCAAATAATTGTTGTACCTTTGCACCCGCAAATGAGAAATCATCTGTAAGAGTATGGTGCCATAGCTCAGTTGGTAGAGCAAAGGACTGAAAATCCTTGTGTCCCCGGTTCGATTCCTGGTGGTACCACTTAAAAAGCCGAACTTCTTCAAAGAGGTTCGGCTTTTTGGTGTTTATAAGGCTTTTGACCTTTCAGGGCGCATAGCTATCTGGAATCCTGCGTCTTTTTTCTTTCTTTTCCCTTTTTCTTCGATATATTTCGGGTATTTGTCCCTTTTGTTGCTAGATTTGTCTGATATTTAGCGTGAGATTGCGGTATTCTAACCTACTTTTGCAATCGAAATCAAATAAAAAATCAAAAGAACCTGAAAACAATTAAGCAAAATGAATCACGTCTTAAGCAAAACAAAACAGAGAAGTCTCCTTCTCGTGGCATTGTTGCTCATGGGATGTTTGCAGCTTTTCGCTCAGACTCGCACCATTAAAGGTGAAGTGACAGATGCACAAAATGGTGATCCTCTTATCGGCGCTACCATTATGGTAGAAGGCGAAAAGGGTGGTACGGTTACTGATTTCGACGGTAACTTTGTTCTTCAAGTATCTTCTTCTGCCAAGAAGATCAAGGTATCTTATATAGGTTATATAGATAAGATACTGGCTATTTCTGAAAATATGAAGGTGAATCTCGAATCGGATAGCAAGGCGCTTGCCGATGTCGTGGTCATCGGTTATGGTACTGCGCGCAAGAGCGACCTGACGGGTTCCGTGGCTACGGTGAAGGCTAAGGACTTCAACAAGGGTCTCGTTTCTTCTCCTGAGCAGTTGATCAATGGTAAGGTTTCGGGTGTACAGATCATGTCCAACAGTGGTTCTGCCTCAGCAGGTAGTACCATCCGTGTGCGTGGTGGTGCTTCGCTGAATGCCAGCAACGACCCGCTTATCGTGCTCGATGGTGTGCCATTGGAGCAGGGTGGTATCTCTGGTAACAGCAGCAACTTCCTCAGTATGATCAACCCATCTGATATCGAGAGTATGACTGTGTTGAAGGATGCTTCTTCTACAGCCATCTATGGTTCCCGTGCATCCAATGGTGTCATCATCATCACTACCAAGAAGGGACAGCAGGGCGGTTTGAAGGTAAACTTCAATACTACCAACAGTATGCAGACCCGTGCGCAGATGGTGGATATGCTGAGCCATGATGATTTCGTGAATGTAATCAATCAGTTTGGTACCGATAACCAGAAGTCATTGCTTGGCAATGCCAATACCGATTGGAACGACGAGGTTTATCGCACCGCTTTCGGTACTGATAACAACCTCAGCTTGAGCGGAAGCATCGGTAAGTATTTGCCTTTCCGTGTTTCTGCCGGATATTACAACCAGAGCGGTCTGGTGCGCAAGGACAATGTTGAGCGCTGGACAGGTAACGTGGTGTTGACTCCTAGCTTTTTCCAGGATCACCTGAAGTTGACCATCAACGCCAAGGGTACACTCAATAACAACTCTTTCAATAATGGTGGTGCAGTATGGGCTGCCGCAACATTCAACCCAACCATTCCTGTATATTCTGGTAATAACAGCTATGGTGGTTTCAATGAGGCTCTCGATGCTGATGGCTATCCGGTAAATGCGGGTGTAAGAAACCCACGTGGTCTGGTAGATCTTTATGATTCAAAGAGTAAGGTGAGCCGTTTCATCGGTTCGATGGATGTAGATTACAAGGTTCATTTCCTGCCAGACCTCAAGCTCCATGCTACCATTGGTGCAGATTATGCCAAGGGTGATGGTACCATTTATGTTCCTGGCTATGCTGCACAGTCATTCAACAAGGATGAGTCCTTGAGCGGTAGCGATTATAAATATGGTCCTCAGAAGAACGAGAACCGTCTGCTTACCCTCTATGCCAACTATGCGAAGTATTTCGAGAATATCAAGAGTAATGTGGATCTGACAGCCGGTTACGACTATCAGTACTGGAAGAGCACTACACCTCTTTATTATACCAAGAGTGCGGCAGGTACAACCCTTTCTACCGTGAAGGCTTCTGATTACCGCCACGTGATGTTGTCATACTACGGTCGTGTCAATTATTCCTTCGATGGAAAATATCTCCTGACTGCTACAGTCCGTCGTGATGCATCTTCCCGTTTCTCTAAGGATACCCGTTGGGGTACCTTCCCATCTGTAGCTTTGGGATGGACCTTGACAGAGGAGCCTTGGTTGAAGGACAACAAGGTTGTTTCTAACCTGAAGCTCCGTGCCAGCTACGGTGTTACCGGTCAGCAGGAAGGTATCGGCAACTACAACTATCTGCCGGTCTATACATCCAGTGTAACAGGTGCCGAGGCACTCATCAACGGACAGTATATTACAACTTATCGTCCTGAGGCATACGTTTCAGACCTGAAGTGGGAGACAACTACCTCCTGGAACTTCGGTCTCGACTTTGGATTCCTGAATGGTCGTATCGGTGGTGCCATCGATTTCTATACCCGCAAGACCAAGGATCTGCTGGCTTCTGTTCCTACTGCGGCAGGTACCAACTTCTCAAAGACTATCCTTACCAACGTAGGTAATGTAGATAGCAAGGGTATCGAAGTTTCCCTGAATGCAACTCCTGTCCAGACCAAGGATTGGGAGTGGAACCTGAGCTACAACTTCACCTGGCAGAACATGAAGGTGAAGAACCTTTCTCTTACCCAGGGTGGAAGTCAGACCAATGTGAAGGTAGGTCCATCTATCGATGCTTACCAGTTCCAGGTACTCTCCGAGGGATATGAGCCATATATGTTCTATGTATATCATCAGCTCTACGATTCAGAGACGGGCAAGCCGATCGAGGGCGCTTACGCAGACTTGAATGGTGATGGCGAAATCAATGATGCCGATCTCTACCGTTATCATTCTCCAGCCCCTAAGTACATCATGGGCTTGAGCACATCCCTGAGATACAAGCAGCTGACTCTCGGTATGAGCTTCCGTGCCAACATCGACAACTACGTATATAATGGCATGGGTATGAGCACAGGTGCATGGGAGACCGTGAGCTATAACAACTCACAGCTCAATAACCTCAACGCCAGCTTCCTGAAGACCGGTTTCAAGACCCGTCAGTATCTTTCAGATTACTACGTAGAGAATGCTTCGTTCCTGAAGCTCGACAACCTGAGCTTGAGCTATAACGTAGGTAAGATCAACAAGTGGGCTTCACTCACCGTATCTGCGATGGTACAGAATGTATTCACCATTACCGGTTACTCAGGCACAGATCCTGAGGTGCCAAACGGAATGGACAACTCGTTCTATCCACGTCCTCGCACTTACTCAGTAAGCCTCGGACTCCAGTTCTAACAATCAAAATTGATAACAATGAAACTTAAGAATATATTATATAGTATGATGTTGGGAACAGCAGTGCTGACCAGCGCTACCAGCTGTGTATCCGACCTCGACCAATATCCTCAGACGGAGACTACCTCTAAGGATGTTTATACCTCGCTTGCCAATTATGAGGCTGTGCTGGGTAAGATTTATGCTGCCATGGTGACCAGCGGTCAGGGTAAGGGCGGCGACAACAAGGATATGTCTTCCGTATTGAACGGCGGCAGTGGTTTCGACTACATGCGTATGTTCTTCAACCTCCAGGAGTGCGGTACTGATGAGCTTGCCTCTACCTGGTTGACAGGTGAGCAGACCACAGGTTTGACCTATCTCTCTTGGGATGCCAACGATGCGTGGGTATCAGATATGTACTATCGCATCTATTACAACATCGCTCTCTGCAATGAGTTCCTCCGCAATGCCAATGGAGCCAGCTTCTCGGGCGAGGATGAGGTGAAGATGAAGGAGTATAAGGCAGAAGTCCGCTTCATGCGCGCCTTGTTCTACTTCCATGCCCTCGATCTCTATCGCAACATTCCGATGGTAACAGAGAACGACCCTGTGGGCAGCTACATTCCTCCTCGTTATACTCCACAGCAGACTTTCGATTACATCGAGAGTGAGTTGAAGGAATGTGTAGGCGACATGCTTCCTGCTTCTACCTGTCCTTATGGTCAGGCTTCTCAGGGCGCAGCCTACACCTTGCTTGCCAAGCTTTATCTGAACAGCGAGGTTTATACCGGCGTTGCCAAGTATGCCGAGTGCAAGGAGGCTTGTGAGAAGGTGATGAATATGGGCTACTCTCTGGAGTCTGATTACAGCAAGCTCTTCAATGCTGATAACGACAAGCGTACCAACGAAATTATCTTCGCCTTGCCAGTAAGTGCAGAGCATACCGTAAGCTGGGGTTCTTCCACTTACTTGGTGTGTGGACAGTTGAGCATGTCGAATGCCAACCAGAATGTTGCCGACTTCGGTGTCACCAATGGCTGGAGCGAGTTCCGTCTCCGTCCGGAGTTCGTGGATAAGTTTACCCAGACCGATATTGATGGCAATGGCGACAAGCGCTGCAAGTTCTTCACTAATGGTCAGAGCAAGGATGTAACCAGCATGACCGATGAAACCACCGGTTATCTCTCAGAGAAATGGAGTAACCTGAAGGACGATGGAACTACTGCATCCAATACTGCCAATGATGGTGTAGAAACCGACTACCCTCTCTTCCGCTTGGCTGATGTCTATCTGATGTATGCCGAGTGTGTGGCCCGTACCCAGGGTGCAAGTTGGGACCCATGGCCAGAAGGAAAGACTGAAGCCGCTGATCCTGAGGTCATCGCTTCCCGCAAGCAGGGAGCCATCTATTGGATCAATCTCCTCCGCGAGCGTGCAGGTAATACCGATGTATGGGCTAACAACTTTGCCAACGATGATGAGTTCCTGCAGTTCATTCTCGATGAGCGTGCCCGTGAGCTTTATCATGAGGGTTATCGCCGCACCGACCTGATTCGCTTCGGCGAGTTCACTACCAGCAAGTATATCTGGCAGTGGAAGGGTGGCACACATGATGGTCAGGCTGTTGATAGCAAGTACAACATCTATCCAATCCCTAACACCGAGCTTACCGCCAATCCAAATCTTCATAACGACAACTATTAATAGGATAAAAGAATGAAAAAGATATTTAGAAACCTGATGATGCTTCTCTGCGCACTCACCGCTCTGGTGAGTTGCGACGAGAGTGGCGACAAGATATATCTGGATGGCTTCAAGGCATCCGATCTGATGGCATCTGCCAGCGATGTGGTGCTGTCTATTGACAATACGAAGGACATCGTGCTCTCGATGGCTTGGCAGAATCCTAGCTTGCTTTCGAGCGACGAGACCAAGCCTGCGGGCAACGGTGTGTTGAAAACCTATCTGCAGGCATCTCCTTCAGAGAGCTTTGCTACGGTAAAGGAGTATTCTGTAACCGATCTCTCCAAGGCTTTCACCGGTGCTGATCTCAACACCCTTGCCAAGGATCTGGGAACGACTCCGGGTCAGAGTGCGCCTCTCTATTTCCGCATCAAGAGTCAGATGGGCAATAATCTCGAAGCAGCTTACAGCAATGTGTGCCAGGTGAACGTTACACCTTATATTATACACATGGACAAGATGACTATCTTGAACACGGATAAGAACAAGGAGCTGACTTATCTCTATTCTCCAAACGAGGATGGTATCTATGCAGGATATATGAATGCTTCTTCCTGGCTCAACTTCTGGGGTAAGGAGAATGATGGAACCATTTGGGGTAATGTAGGACAGGATGGTCATGTATATGAAATGGATAATACAGAGTCGGCATGGAACTTCTGGTTCCCTGGTCAGACTGGTATCTATTATACAGTGGTAGATACAAAGGCTAAGGAATTCAAGCCAACCTACATCAAGGCGATGCTGCTGAATGGTGAGGAGATGACCTATGATGCTCCTAACTATGCCTGGACCAAGGTGATTACAACCACAGCAGATAATACACCTATCAGTATTGTTGCTACTGGTGCAGAGTACAGCAAGGCAACAGCTACAGACGATGCTGCAGCCGTAGTCAAGACAATGAACTTTACTCTTGCCGATGGCAAGATGACTGATGCTGCAACTGCTGGCAGCGTGAATATCGCCAAGGCGGGTACTTATACCATCACCGTAAAGGTGGGCGAGAATAGCGACCTGACTTACTCTATCGAGTCAGGTAACCAGACTGCTCCAGAGCCAGAGGCTAGCAATACTCTCTGCATGTTCAGCAAGGACGGCAACACCCTTCTTGCCGTGATGAACAAAGTGAGCGATGGTGTTTATACCTGCAAGTACAAGCCAACTTCCTGGGAGAACTTCCGCTTCATCTTCGTTGGCGAGAACAAGGACGACAAGCAGACCTGGTATGGTGCTGATGGTGAGCAGTTCAAGTTAACTTCAGGCGATGGTGCCTGGGATATCTGGTTTGGTGATGAAAATGGTGAAACTGAGTTTACGGTTACAGCCAATCTCAACACCATGACATGGAAGTATGAATAGCTTAATGAATATTCTGCGCAATCGGTTGCGCAGAATATTCATCATGAGTAAGTTTCCTTATTGTAAACGAATCATTTATTTGATTATCTTTGCATTATAATAATAACTTAAAGACAGAATAACAATGAAGAATATATTAGGAAAAGCCATATTGCTGGCTTCTGCTCTTCTTTTCTCTATCACAGGAACAAGTTGCAGCAGCGATGATGCTCCAGTTTCAGAGCAGAAAAAGGAATACGATATGAGTGGCTTCGCCAAGGGAGCCGATGTAAGTTGGATTACAGAGATGGAGCAGAACGGAAAGAAGTTCTATAATGCTAACGGTAAGGCTACGGAGTGCATGGCGCTTCTCCGCGACCTCGGCATGAACTCCATCCGCCTTCGTGTATGGGTAAACCCAGAGGATGGATGGAACGGAAAGAATGATGTGGTGGCAAAGGCATGGAGAGCTCAGCAGCTCGGTATGCGACTGATGATTGACTTCCACTACTCTGATACCTGGGCAGACCCATCCAAGCAGGGCGTTCCAGCTGCCTGGAAAAACTATGATTTCGAGCAGATGAAGCAGGCGGTTGCTGATCATACCAAGGATGTATTGAATGCCTTGAAGGCAAGAGGTGTCAACGTAGAGTGGGTACAGGTGGGTAACGAGACTACCGACGGAATGCTCTGGAATGATGAGGATGGCGATGCTGCCCTGAAGGTGACTGGCCGTGCCTCTAAGAACATGGCTAACTTTGCCGCTTACATCAATGCCGGTTATGATGCCGTCAAGGCGGTTTATCCGGAGGCAAAGGTGATTGTGCATCTCGACAAGGGAAACAATCTGGATCAATATACCTGGATGTTTGATGGCTTGAAGCAGAATGGTGCCAAGTGGGATGTCATCGGTATGTCGCTCTATCCTGATTGGATTACCGACCAGACCTGGGAGCAGGTATCCGATGCTTGTCTCGACAACATCAAGAGCCTTTCCGGCAAATACAACTGCGATGTCATCATCTCTGAGATTGGTATGGTTTGGAATTCTGAGAATGCCGCTCCATTCCTCAAGAAGATGGTGGATGGCTGCAAGGCAATCTCAACCTGCGAGGGCGTGTTCTACTGGGAGCCTGAGTGCAACAGCGGCTGGAACGGCTACGACAAGGGAGCCTTCGACAACAGTGGCAAGCCAACCGCAGCACTCGATGCCTTCAAGTAATCAGGTAAGTTCGTTCTCTTCGCAAGAACGATAGATAAAAGGAATATGAAGCAGATAAAGAAGATATAAAAGAAAAGATATGATCAAGAAAAGCATTACTTTCGTGTCTCTCGCCCTGGCTCTTTCTACCATGTGTCAGGCGCAGAGCCGAAAAATAATAAATTTGCCATCGTGGGATTTCTCCCGCGATGGCAAATCGTGGTCTCAGGTAGCCGTGCCTCACGATTGGGCTATCGCGGGCCCTTTCGATAAGAAATGGGACTTGCAGATGGTGGCTATCGAGCAGAATGGCGAAAAGGAGAAAACCGAGAAGTCGGGACGCTCTGGAGCTCTCCCTTGGATTGGAGAGGGCGTGTATAAGATGAATCTTCAGTTGCCGAAGGGCTACAAGCGTGCCGTCCTCGTATTTGATGGTGCGATGAGTCAGCCTGTCGTTAAGGTGAATGGCAAGGAGGCTGGCAGATGGGCTTACGGCTACAATGCCTTCCGCATCGACATTACACCTTACGTGCAGTTTGGCGGAAAGAAGAATCTCGTAGAGGTTCATCTCAACAATGTAGAGGAAAGCAGCCGATGGTATCCGGGCGGCGGTCTTTACCGTCCGGTTTCCGTGGAACTTTACGGCAACGAGAACTTCTCTACCTGGGATACCTTCGTGCGTACCCTGAAAGCAGACAAGCAGGAGGCTGAAGTAGAAGTGAATGCTCTCTTGGAAGGAAAGATAGGAAAATCGGGAAAAACCGTCATTGCCTTGCTCGATGAGGATGGTACAAAGGTTGCCGAGCAGACTATCTCTGGTGCCGCCCCAGCCATCAAGACTACCCTGAAGGTAGCAAATCCTCAGCTCTGGTCTCCGGAATCTCCTTACCTCTATCAGGTGAAGTTAACCCGATATGAAGGAAAGAAGGTGGCTGATGTACAGACCTTGAAGACGGGTATCCGTACCATCTCGGTATCCAGGAATAATGGTTTCCAGCTCAATGGCATCACCCGCAAGATCAAGGGTGTCTGCCTGCACCACGACCTCGGTCCGTTGGGAGCTGCAGAGAACAAGGCGGCACTCATCCGCCAGATCAAGACGATGAAGGAGATGGGCTGCGACGCCATCCGTACAGCCCACAACATGCCTTCTACTATGCAGATGGAAATCTGCGACTCACTCGGTATGATGGTGATGGCAGAGAGCTTCGATATGTGGATTTATCCTAAGTGCAAGAATGGCTATGCCAAGTTCTTCAAGGACTGGAGCGACAAGGATATCACCAACCTGGTGAAGCATCACCGCAACCATCCTAGCATCATCATGTGGAGTATCGGTAACGAGATTCCTGAGCAGTGGAGCAAGGAGGGTATGGAGATTGCCAAGCATCTGCAGGATCTCTGTCATCAGTACGACCCATCCCGTCCTGTAACCCAGGGTATGGATAGGGCTGAGGATGCCTTGAAGAGTGGATTTGCCCAGGTAATGGACGTTCCGGGCTTCAACTATCGCGTACATAAATATTATAAGAATATCGAGCAGTTGCCTCAGGGCTTCCTTCTGGGTTCCGAGACGGCATCTACCGTCAGCTCCCGAGGCGTGTATAAGTTCCCGGTTCAGGTGCGTGCCAGCAACAACAATCCATACGCCGACGGCCAGTGCTCCAGCTATGACACGGAGTATTGCTCCTGGAGTAATCTTCCGGATGATGACTGGAAGATGCAGGATGATTACAGTTGGGTAATCGGAGAGTTCGTGTGGACGGGCTACGATTATCTGGGCGAGCCAACTCCTTATGATACTTACTGGCCAAGCCGCAGCAGCTACTTTGGTATCTGCGACCTTGCCGGACTTCCAAAGGACCGATATTATATGTATCGTGCCCGCTGGAACGAGCATCAGCACACTACCCATCTTCTTCCTCACTGGAACTGGAAGGGCAGGGAAGGACAGGTTACCCCTGTATATTGCTACACCGATGGTGTGGAAGGCGAACTTTTCGTAAATGGCAAGAGCCAGGGCAGAGTGCGCAAGGACAAGTCAAGCCGATTGGACCGCTATCGCCTCCGCTGGAACAATGTGAAGTATGAGCCAGGCGAGATTCGCGTAGTAACCTACAACCAGTATGGCGACAAGGTAGGCGAGGACGTGAAGCGTACAGCCGGCGAACCTGCCCAGATGAAGTTCAGCGTGGAGACTCCAGACCATGAGCCTATCGCCTGCATGGTAGAGGGATGCACCGATGAGCACAACGTGCTGCTGAATGCCGATGGCAACGACCTTGCCTTCATCACCGTGAGCCTCCTGGACAAGGACGGCAACGAGTGCCCGCTCGCCGATGATGAACTTACCTTCGAGGTAAAGGGTGCCGGAACCTTCAAGGCAGCATGCAATGGTGATGCTACTTCGCTCGATTCCTTCACGCAGCCACACATGCGACTCTTCTCTGGAAAACTCGTTATTGTTGTTCAGAGCAAGGCACAGAAGGGCGACATCATCCTCACCGTAAAGGATGGCAAGCGCAATATGGAAAAGTCGCTTACGCTGCAGGCAATATAAAGCAAACTTACTAATGATAAATATTGATTCCCCTAGGAGTAGAAGTTCTTACTCCTAGGGGAATTCTTCGTTCAGCGACGTTGAATGTGTGTTCAGCACTGTTGAATGTGTGTTCAGCACTGTTGAACATAAGTTCAGCAGTATTGAACGGAGATTTCTTCTAATGATAGCAACAAATTCTCCCTATTCTTTCAACAACTTCTCCCTGACCTTTCAACAACTTCTCCTTGTCCTTTCAACAACTTCTCCTTGTCCTTTCAACAACTTCTCCTTGTTCTATTGTTATTTTTCTCTAATAATATTTGGCATTGTCGTGAATAATGTGTATTTTTGCAGCTATGAACAAATCACTAACCGCTTTATCTAGAGTAAGCATGGCGATAGCTATGCTTTTTATAACCATAGCGCTCCATGCGCAACGTTTCGTCAACACCACCCTGGATGGTGCTCAGGCTGTCTATGCCATTACCCAAGATACATCAGGAGTAGTCTGGCTGGGTACCGACAATGGTCTCTACAGTTATGATGGCTACCACGACTATCGTCATTTTGCTTCCCATACCTTTAGTCATATCCGCATCAATGCGCTCGGCTTCGAGGGTAGCATGCTCTATCTGGCTACGGGCAATGGAATGCTGAAGTTTGATACGCAGAAGGGAATCTATGCTTCTGCGCCAGCGATGGAATCAGATGGAGGCAAGGGCAGGAAAAAGGCGGTAAGGGAGTTGCGAGTGCTCAATATGAAGGGTAGGAAAGATGCCTTTGGCAACGATGTGTATGCTATCCTGCATACGCAGAAGGGACTTCTGGTGGGTTCTCTCGCCGGACTCCGTCTCAACCAGCGCCAGATTCTCCTGACTCCCGGAGCACAGCCGCTGGTGAATGCCCTGGCTTATGATGCCAAGCGCCACTGCTACTGGATAGGTACCGAGGGAGCCTTGTACTGTGCCGACCAGGCTTTGCAGAACTTCTCCAAGATTGCGGCGCTGGATGGAAACTCCGTGAAGTGTCTGGACGAAGACCAGGATGGCAATCTCTATATCGGTACAGATAATGGACTTTATCGCATGGCGATGAACAACAGTCTGGAGCATTTTGTTCATGACTCGCGCAATGAGGCAACCATCCCCAATAATATCGTATGGTCCTGTTATGTGGATAAGTGGCAGAATGTGTGGATCGGTACCGATCACGGACTTTCCCGTTTATCTACCCATACCTACTATCGCTTCACTTCGCTCGATAAGATTACCTTCTCGGGCGAGGGTAACTGTCTGCATGCTATCCTTCAGACCCGCAGCGGCGACTGGTGGATGGGCGGAACCAACGGCTTGATTCACTATGCAGAGGGAGTGCGCGTGCAGGGAACTGCATCTGAATATCAGAATGTGGTATGGTATAAACAGAACAATCCTTCGGCTCCTCTTGCTCACAACCGTGTGCGCAAGATTTATGAAGACAAGGAGGGGGATGTATGGATCTGTACAGACCACGGCATCAACCTCTATCAGAAGAGTACGGGAAAGTTGCTCAACTTCATCGTCTATGACAAGAGCGGCAAGTATTCTACTGCCTGGGCTTATGATATTCTTCAGGATCAGATGGGCAGAATGTGGATGGCATCTTATCAGGGTGGCGTCTTCGTGCTTGACAAGCAGCGCCTTCTGGCAGCCATCTCGCTCTCATCAGCAGCTACTGCCACCTGTGTGGCAGACCATCATTTCTCAGACAAGGGAAAGAACGCCCTCTCGGGGCTGCACATCGGTCAGCTGGTACTTGATGGCAAGGGATTCGTCTGGGCTTCCTCTTATAATCATCTCGACCGTATCGATACCCGTACCCTTCGCATCTCACATATCCCAGGCAATGATGCCATCAATTATCTGATGAAATCTGACAATGGCAATGTATGGGTAGGATACAATGCCAGCGTGAAGTGCTTTATGGTGAACCTGCCGATGAAGGGCAAGGAACTGGAAAGCAAGGAATGGAAGATTGATGCGAAGGTGGTCTCCATGTGCGATGTGGAAAACAAGGTCTGGGTGGTGGCAGGCAATGTCTGCAGCGTGCTGGATCCTGAGAACAACAGTTTCCGATTCTTCATTCCGATGGAGAGTCCGAACAATATCTATTATTCCAAGCTGAACCACGAAGTGGTGATGGGTGGCAATGATGGCTTCATCTCCATCCGTGCCGACCTTTCCATGCCGAAGGACGACAAGGCGCAGCTGCTCCTGGCGGGTATCGTGGTGAATGGCAGACAGACCCAGGATGCCTTGCTCGACGAGAACATTGAGGGAACACCGGGCGTTTCGCCTGTGGGACTGAAGACGCTTGTTCTGAAGCATGATGAGAACAACTTCACGCTCCAGTTGTCTGATTTGCCTTTTGCCGATCATCCTACCGCCGTCTATGCCTACCGTCTGGAGGGTAGCGACCACGAGTGGCACTATCTGGACAAGGGCGATCTTGACATCACTTACAATGGATTGTCGTATGGCGATTATCATCTCACCGTGCATATGGTGGATGGCGAGGGAAATATCGGAGATGAAGTTTATCAGCTCGAAATCTCCGTTCTTCCACCATGGTATCTCACCATCTGGTGCAAGCTGTTCTATCTTACCCTCCTGATTGTGTGTATAGTCTGGGTCATCAATGCCCATTTCGTAAGAAAGCAGTTGAAGGAGGCGAAAAAGCAGAAGGAGGAAATTCTGGAGCAGGTGCAGGCGCGTATGCAGTTCTATGCCAACCTTGCCGATGAGCTGAAGAATGCTGCCGCTCACCGTTCGTTCGATGAAGTGAATCATCTGGTAGTTTCTAATCTCGATGTGAATGCTTCCGACAGCGAATCAGAGTCGGCAATGATTGTAGATCTCCATGCTCCTCAGGCTCCGGAAGTTGAGATGGATGAGCTGGATAAGAAACTGCTCGACGAGATTAAGGAGACGATAGAAGAGAATATGGTGGATTCCGACTTTAACGTGTCGGTGCTTCAGGAGAAGATGGGCATGGGAAATAAGCAGCTTTACCGCAAGCTGAAGGCAATTACGGGTCAGACTCCGGTGGAGTATATCCGTGATATGAGAATGCAGAAGGCGGCAAAATTATTAAAGGCGGGCAAGTTCAGCGTGTCGGAGGTAATGTACACCGTAGGCTTCTCTAACAGCAGTTATTTCTCCAAGTGCTTCTCCAAGGCGTTTGGAATGACTCCTACCGAGTTTATGCGCAGTTAGGAGTGAAAATGTTGCCTAAAATCATAACTTTACAGAAAAATGTTATGATTTTAGGCAAAATTCGTTATTTTATGTTTTAATTCTTGCTTAAGTTATTAAAAATTAGTAATTTTGCACCTTGAATCGAAGTACAGGTCCATGCGTGGACTATCAAGCACTATTGGTCAAAACTGAAAGAGGTATTGAGCGAAACACCTCAAGATGGGATGCAGTAATTGATTTATGTACAAGAAAGAAAAAAATAAGTATCAATTTATAGTAAACAATTTAAGAAACAAGGATGAGAAGATTAACTCTTTTACTTGTCTCTCTTGTATTGTTGTCTATCCAATCCGTATTGGCGCAGAGTTTCCGCGTCAAAGGTACCGTCGTGTCTGCTGAGGACAACGAACCGATGATTGGTGTGACGATTAAGCAAGAGGGTACATCAAATGGTGTGGTTACCGATATTGACGGTAACTATATCATCGAAATTAAAGGGGCTTCGAAAGCTACACTGGCATTTTCGTATGTCGGATGTCTGACCCAGAAGCATGTAGTCAAAGAGCAGACAAACACGCTCAACATCACCCTTGCTCCTGATTCAAAGATGATGGACGAGGTTGTCGTTGTGGCGTATGGTGTGCGAAAGAAGGGAACCATTGCGGGTTCCGTGTCTGCTGTGAAGGCAGAAAAGATTGAGAATGTTCCAGCAGCTAGCTTCGACCAGGCTTTGCAGGGACAGAGTACAGGTTTGCAGGTCATCGCCTCTTCGGGTGAGCCAAGCAAGGCTGCCACTTTCCAGATCCGTGGTACCAACTCCATCAACTCTGGTAAGGCTCCTCTCTTTATTCTGGACGGTGTGCCTATCTCCAGCTCCGATTTCAATACCTTGAGTCCTAACGACATAGAGAGTATCTCGGTATTGAAAGACGCCTCTTCTACCTCTATCTATGGTGCCCGTGCGGCAAATGGTGTGGTGGTGATTACATCGAAGCGAGGTTTGTCGATGGATAAGGCGAAGATTACGCTCCGCGCACAGTATGGTTTTTCTGAATTGGCTCAGAACAACTGGAAGATGATGAACACCGATGAGCGTATCCAGTTTGAAAAGGAAGTTGGCTTGGATGCCGGTAAGGATTACAACCTCCTTTCAAAGGTGAATGTCAACTGGCTGGATGAAGTGTTCAACGACCGTGCTCCTCTCCAGAGCTATGAACTCTCTATCAACCGTGCTACCGACCGTTTGAATTATTATGTTTCGGGTGGTTTCTACGACCAGGATGGTATTGCGCAGAATTCAACCTTCCGCCGTTACAACATCCGCACCAATGCTGATGTCAAGGCCAGCAAGTGGTTGAAGGTAGGTACCAATACCATGGCTGCTTACGAGGAAGCTCAGCAGGCTGATGATGGTAGCTATACCACCGTGACTCCTATTTCTGCTTGCCGCTTCATGTTGCCTTACTGGAATCCATACGCCAAGGATGGCAGTCTGGCTTCGCTTGCAGCAGGCAACTGGGCTGGAACCAGTGAGAACCCTATCGTCTATATGGGCAAGAATCCTATCAGAAACAAGAAGTACAAGGTGCTCTCTACCATGTATGCCGAGGTTTATCCGATAGAGAATCTGACTATCCGTACCCAGTTTGGTGCCGATTTCACCCATTCTACAGCGTTCCTCCAGTCATTCCCAAGTCTCTCTTCCAATAATGGTCAGGGTACTGCGGCACGACAGAGCAGCGATGCCATCAACCTGACAGAGACTACCACCGCCAACTATCGCTTCAGTCTGAACGATATCCATGCGTTCAACGTGATGTTGGGTCAGGAGGCAGTAAGCTATCATTCAGAGGGATTCCAGGTATATTCCAAGGGTCAGACCAGTGATCTCCTGACCAACGTATCTTCCGGTACACGTGCCAGCCGTTGGGCAGATTCATCTTCTGACTACTCTTACCTGTCGTTCTTCATGCGTGGCGAGTACAACTACAAGGAGCTTTACTACGCCGACTTCTCTCTGCGTACCGATGCTTCTTCACGTTTTGGTAAGGATCATCGCTGGGGTACCTTCTGGTCACTCGGTTTCATGTACAATGTGAAATCTACCGATTGGCTGAAGGATGTAAAGTGGCTCAGCTCTGCTCAGCTTGCTGTAAGTACAGGTACATCGGGTAACTCTGAGATTCCAAACTATTATCACCTGGCTTTGGTTTCTGGTGGTGCCAACTACGATGATACTGCCGGTTTCTATCCATCACAGAGTGGTAACGAGGAATTGGGTTGGGAGTCAACCTGGGCAAACAATTTCGCCCTCCGCTTGGGCTTCCTCGATAGAATCAACTTCAGTTTCGAGGCTTACTACAAGCGTACTTCCAATATGCTGATGCGCGTTCCTGAGTCTTATACCGTTACCGGCGAGGGCTATCGCTGGAAGAACGTGGGTGTGATGGCTAACAAGGGTATTGAGTTGAGCGCTGACGGTGATGTAATCCGTACCCGCGACTTTACCTGGAATGTAAGCGCCAACGTATCTTACAACCAGAACCGCCTGAAGGAACTTTATAACGGTGTAACCGAGTATGTAAACTCAACCACCGGTTTGAAGTATGTGGTAGGTCACTCAGTAAGCGAGTTCTTCCTGAACCGTTATGCCGGTGTGAATCCAGCGAATGGTGAGCAGCTCTGGTATGACAAGAACGGCAACGTAACCAACGAGTTCCGTGAGAGCGACAAGGTGATGACAGGCAAGACCTATGATGCACCTTGGATGGGCGGTTTCGGTACAAGCTTCCGTTGGAAAGGCTTGCAGCTTTCTGCCCAGTTCAGCTGGATTGGTACACGCTACGTCATCAACAACGACCGCTTCTTCGAGGAGAGTGGTGTAACCTTCGGAACAGCTTACAACCAGTCAAACCGTCTGTTGTACGACCGTTGGAAGCAGCCGGGCGATATTACCGACATCCCACGTTGGGGCGAGGTAACCCAGCTTGACGACCGCTTCCTGGAGAACGCATCGTTCCTCCGCATGAAGAATCTCAGTCTGTCGTATTCGTTGCCACAGAGCTTGTTGCGCAAGACTAACTTCTTCTCTATGGTTCGCATCTACGGACAGGCACAGAACCTCTTCACCATTACCGGTTTCAACGGCTTGGACCCAGAGGTTTCATCCAATATTTACCAGGCGCAGTATCCAGCTTCACGCCAGTTTACCCTGGGTGTAGAACTGCAATTCTAAGCTAGAAAGGAGAAAATAAAATGAATATCAGAAATATAAAGACATACATCCTGTCGGGTATCCTGACCCTCTCGCTGTCTTCCTGTCTTGATAAATATCCAGAGGATTCCATCCGCATGGATGAGGCTATCAACAAGGTGGAAGATGTGGACAAGCTGGTGATCGGTATCTACGACAGTTTCAAGAGCAGCGCCTTGTATTCGGGCAATCTGACAATCCTGCCAGACTTGCAGGCAGACTTCGTATTCTGCGTAAAGGGCTACTCTAATGCCTATGGCGACATCTATCGCTGGAAAGACATCAAGGCAACCAATACCGACATCGAATCGGTTTATGCCGACCTTTATGATGTAATCAACCGATGCAATTTCCTGCTTGACAATGTTGATAAGGTAAAGGCAGCAACTACTGATGACAAGCAGCTTGATAAGTTGGAGCAGTATGAGGGCGAGGCTTACTTTGCCCGTGCCCTGGCTTACTCAGAACTGATCAAGTGCTTCTGCAAGGCTTACGATAGCGATGAGCAGGCAGAGAAGGAACTCGGCGTGGTGCTCACAGAGCACTATAAGGGCAATGAGGTTCAGAAGCGAGCTACCCTGAAGGAATCATACGAATTCGTATTGAGTGACCTCGATAAGGCTACTGAATATCTGAAGGTAGCTGATGACTTCACCGGAAGTCTCTACAACGAGATTTACTTCAATGAATATACCTGCCATGCCTTGCGTGCGCGCGTATCCTTATATATGCACAAGTACGATGATGCCATCAAGTATGCTTCTAAGGTAATCGGCAGCAAGTTCTATACCCTGGAGAAGGCTTCTTCCAACACCTATTCCAACCAGGTGAAGGATTACAAGTATATCTGGACCAATGGTGATTCCCGTGAGGCTATCTGGAAGGTAGGCTTCACGGTGAACAGTTATGGCGGTGCTCTGGGTACTATCTTTGATAACTACAACTACGTAAGTTATCGTCCGGACTACGTGCCTGAGACCTGGGTCATCAATTCATTCGACAGCAACGACCTCCGTGCCGCAGCCATCTTCACTACTCGTGTAACAGGTTATGAGCACGGCTTGCAGTGGCCTTTGTTGAGCAAGTATTTCGGTGATGCCACCTTCTTGAACAACAATATCCTTCACGTTCACCAGCCAATGGTATTCCGTCTTGCCGAGCAGTATCTGATCCGTGCTGAGGCTTATGCAATGAAGAAGGACTACACCAAGGCAGGTAAGGATATCTCAACCCTGCGCACCGCCCGCTACTCTTCTTATGGTGGTAACACCGCGTTGAGCGAGAGCAACGCCTTGAGCGTTATCGAGTCGGAGCGAGTAAAGGAACTCTATATGGAAGGCTTCCGCCTGAACGACCTGAAGCGCTGGCACAAGGGATTCAGCCGTAAGGTGAGTGACCAGCCAGCAGCCAACTTCGTACAGAGTAGCCTGAAGGTAGAAAAAGACGACCCACTCTTCGTATGGCCTATCCCACAGCATGAGCTGGAGGCACCGGGTTCGGAGATTGAGCCTAATGAAAGTAACAAATAAAATAAGGAGACGATCATGAAGAAAATAATGATGGGATGTTTGGCAGCCGTGGCTGTACTCATCGCTCTTGCGAGCTGTTCGCAGGATTATACCACCTATTCGGGTCCAAGTCATATCATGTTCTCTGATACGCTCTATCAGTACGCCGTACAGGAAACCAACGAGGTTTTTAATGTTCCTGTTTCGGCTACCGAGAAGGTTGATTACGACCGCACCTTCGGCGTGGAGGTTGTAGATAAGCAGAGCAATGCCATCGAGGGACAGCACTATCGCATCCTCAACAACACCGTTACAATCAAGGCGGGCGAGATGGTAGGAAACGTGCAGGTTCAGGGTATCTATGATAACATCGGCAAGACCGACTCTCTGGGTTTCACCCTGAAGCTGGTGATTCCTGAGAAGTATAACTGGACAGAGCTTTACAAAGACTACACCCATGTGGTGATGCAGAAGTCTTGTCCTTTCGATATCCACAACTTCTCTGGTTGGTGCATGGTAACCTCTACCTTCTACAACCAGTATCTGAACAACGTAACCAACCGTCTGATCAAGACCGAGGTAGTGGAAGGCGAGGAGAATACCGTTCTGCTGAAGGATGTTTACTATAAGGGCTACAACCTGAAGTTGAAGTTCAGCACCAAGAACATTCTTGAGCCAAAGGTAGAGATGGACGACCAGATAGCTGGTGAAACCGGTGAGGCGTTCGGTACCATCTATGGAGACGGCAAGTTGCGCATCAGCCAGCCTTCTCTCTATACCTCTTATTATAACACCTGCCAGAACTATGTATTGCAGTATGTCACCATGAGTGTTGACAACAAGGATGGTTCATCCTTCGGCACCGTGGGCACCTTCATCACCATGTATGAATGGATCAGCGATGCAGAGGCAGAGAAATTAAAAGAACAAGGATATTAAAAACAGAATAAAGTAAAATGAAAACATTGATTTCAAAATATTGGCTCGTACTCATGGCGCTGGTTTCAGTGACCCTGTTCACTGCTTGTTCCAGCGATGACGACGATGCCGTAAACCCTGTGTTCCCACAGGTACAGACTATCGCAGGTGCAGCTGGCGACGAGTTGGACTTCACCTTCGATGCCAACGAGAACTGGAGCCTCGCTTCTTCTGCCATCTGGTGTAAGCTGGCGCAGGGCGAGAATGCTGATGCCTTCGTGCTCAATGGTACAGCAGGCAAGCAAACCCTCAAGGTAAAGATTACGGCAGATGATGCCAGCAAGGATATGAGCGTGGCTCAGCTCTTCCTGACCATGGGTGGTCAGAAGGTTGCCATCGCTGAGGTAAAACGTTCGGCTGCCGGCTATGAGCTCAAGGTTTACGATGAGTTGGGCAACGATATCACCGAGACAGGTATTACCGTTGGTTACAAGGATATCGCAGGTCAGCCTATCTACAACAAGTTCTCTGTCAAGGCAAACTATCGTTTTGCTGTTACCAACACTCCTGCCTGGGTAGAGTTGGAAGGCGGCTTCCTGGTAGGTACACCTAACAAGCCAGCCGTAGGCGGTGCAGCCTTCAAGGAGAACCAGGGCATGAGCGCCAAGTATGCCATTGCCAAGGATGCCAACTACACCGTTACCTTCTCTTCTGAGGATGGCAAGGCTGCCGTTACCGTACCGGTTATCTATAATGGTATGACCACCAACACCATGGATGTTACATATCCTACCGCTTCACAGTGGGCAGTATGGAATGTATCTCTGGATGGCAAGGTATTCACCCAGAACGGTTCAAGCCTGAATGGCGAGACCACCAATGCGTTTACTTTCCACAACTTCGTTCCTTTCACCCTCAAGACCTTTGGTGATGCTTATCAGCTGGTAGTCTTCGAGAACAAGGAGAATGGTTTGTTCGAGGATGCTTCCGGCGCTGTTAAGTTGCTGGGCGAGAAGGGTGATGTGAAGCTCACTGTCGCTCCATTGGGCAGCGGAAGCCGTGAGTTCCTGGTCTATGCATTGCCACAGAGCGTATTCGAGAGTCTGGAGAATGGACTCGACGGAATGCTGGAGGGTGACTTCAAGACCGTGAAGAGCGATTACGACCGTTACTTCCTGATGGACATCGTACAGAAGGAGGACAAGAAGGGCGAGTCTGCAGTTACTGCTCCTATCGTAACCAGCATGGGTATGGAGGCAGATTGCGCCTTGACAAGCAATGAAGACTATAAAATGTATGCCGAGGGCTTCTTCAACTATACTGGCAACGAGGTATTCGAGTCAACTGTTTATGGTGGCTATGTAGCCATCTATCCACAGATCGACGGATGGGATCCTACAGCTGGAGCAAAAGTAGTCATTTACGATGGTACAGGAAACTCTGTTGAAAACTATGAGCCAGGACAGGACGAGAAGGGCATCTATGTAGGAATGAATGTAGATGGACTCAAGTTCCCTATCTTCGCAGGATTCAACGATGCCCAGGGCGCTTGCAAGCGTGTAGTCTTTATCAATAATATGGGATTTAGAAGCAAGAGAAAGTAATGAAGAAATTCAAAAGATATAGCAAGGCATTCCTGTTGCTCCTGGTTGCAATGATGACCCTGGTAGTGACAAGCTGCTCCGACGATAACACCGAGGGCTGGGACGGCACATACGGTTATGTGCAGTTCATGCTCTCCAAGAAGGTTTCGGCGAGAGCCACCCGTGCCGCTGCCATCGATAAGCTTGAGAAGCTCGGCGATGCCAAGAAAATCAAGGTGGTGATGGAACATGACGGTACAACCGTATCGCAGACATTGTCGCTCAATGCCTACAATGCTGAGAATGCGGAGTATGGATTGAGAAGTGATAAGCTGCAGCTGGCATCAGGTTCTTACACCATCATCGGTTTCTATCTCTATGATGCCGTAGATGAGGAGCTGCTTGCCTCTTCTGCAGGCGAGACCTTCACCGTTGTGGGAGGCGGCTTGACCAAGCAGGACCTGATGGTTGAGACCGTAGAGCGTGGTAAGGTGCAGTTCGACCTCATCAAGCAGTGGGAGAAGACCCGTGCCGGAAACCAGGAGTATCTCTTCTCCAGTATCCGCATGATTGATGTGAGCGTAACCAACCTCTTCACCCGTGAAACCTTCACCTTCGCCAACCTGAAGGTGAAATACAAGGAGGGAAGCAAGGAGAATCAGAATCCGGACAACGAAGACGATAAGTATATGGATGTGGCTACTGCCCATTGCGATTCTACCGTATGGCTCCCGGCAGGTACCTATCAGGTTACCTCTTATACTACATACGGCAAGACCGGTGCGGTGAAGATTACCTACGAGACTCAGCCGGTAAAGGGCGAGGCTTTCGTGGTAACCGACAACAAGCTTACCGACAATGCACAGGTGCCTATCCTCCTCTCAGAGACCAAGGAATACATCAAGGACTACAAGGCGTTGAAGGCTATCTGGGAATCTCTGCAGGGCAAGGACTGGAGCTTCTATGGTGATGCTACCTTCCACGGTGCCAACTGGAACTTCAACAAGGAACTCGATATGTGGGGTGAGCAGCCTGGCGTTACGCTTAACAGCAATGGCCGCGTCATCGGTCTGGTCATCGCTGGCTTCGGTGCCAAGGGTATCGTGCCTGATGCCATCGGTCAGCTGACTGAACTCCAGGTGTTGAACTTCGGTTCGCACGACGAGAAGATTGGTGCCAACCTCTTCTCCGACTACGATGCCAGCAAGTTGAGTGCCGCTCATAAGATGGCAATGCGTCATGATTATGAGAATAAGTTCCTGAAGTATGACCCACGTGCCCACATGTCGGAGATGATCGTGGAGAGTTTCAACTCTGATAGCAAGAATGCCAAGAACTTCATCAAGAAGGATTCCAGAATCCAGCTGAAGGATGCTCAGATTGGTTTGACCACCAACAAGATTACAGGTATCTCGAAGGCAATCTATCGTCTGACCAAGATGCAGCAGTTCTATATTGGTAACTCACCAATCACTGCGGATGAGGTTTGTGCCAAGTTCTATGATGATGAGAATTCTGAGTACCATCGCTTTGCCGAGGAATATACCGAGGAGGCATGGGACAAGATGACCACTCTCACCGACCTGGAGCTTTACAACTGTCCTAAGCTGACCCGCCTGCCGGATGTGTACTACAACCTGCCGAATATCCAGGCGTTCAATCTGGCACGTAACAAGGGTATCAAGGCAGCTCAGCTGCGTGATGACTGGGAGCAGATGGCAACCAGCAAGATAGGTAAGACCCTGCAGATTCTCTACCTGAGCTATAACAACCTGGAAGAGTTCCCTGCCACATGGGCACTCCGCAACATGGTGAAGCTGGGCTTGCTCGACCTTGCCAACAACAATATCAAGAAGGTACATCCATTCACCAAGGAGGTTATGCTTTCATCACTCTATCTCAACAATAACCAGATAGAGGAGATTCCTGCCAACCTGTGCGGTTTCTCAGAGAATACCGAGAGTCTGAACTTCTCTTATAACAAGTTGAAGAAGATCCCGAACATCTTTGATGCAAGCTCTGTACACGTGATGGGTTCTGTAGATTTCTCCAACAATGAGATTTCGGGTGTGGATGACGCAGGCGGTTACAAGGGTATCAATGCCTCAACCGTATCGCTTGCCAACAACAAGTTCAGCAAGTTCCCTTCAGAGCTGATTGCTGCCGGTTCGCCAATCATCACCCTCGATCTGAGCGGCAACCAGATGACCAGCATCCCTAAGGGTTCCATCAAGGGTAAGTATGCTTATCTCTTGCAGGTGATGGACTTCCGCTTCAACAAGTTGACAGCTCTCTCTAACGACTTCTTGAGCGATAACATGCCATACATCACCAACATCGACCTGAGCTACAACTGCTTCAGCGAGGTTCCTACCCAGCCATTGAACAGTGCCAACCTGCGTGCGTTCGGTATCAACCATCAGCGCGATGCCCAGGGCAACCGTCCTCTCCGCACATGGCCAACAGGCATCACCAAGTGCCCAAGCCTGATTCAGTTCCAGATTGGTTCCAACGATATCCGTAAGGTGGATGAGACATTGACCTCTCACATGTATATCCTGAACATCTCAGACAACCCTAACATCTCTATCGATGTAACCAGTGTCTGCGCATACATCAAGGCAGGTTTGTACAAGTTGTTCTATGACAAGACCCAGGACATCCGTGGCTGCGATGCATTGGATCTCGAAAATTAAACTATAAGGAAGTAAGATAATATGAAATATATTAAGAAACTTACATGGCTCCTCGTTCTCGGTGCCGGTCTGATGACCGCATCCTGCAGCGACAATGATGATGTGGAAATCCCTGGTGGACTCGCCATCGACAAGGAGCAGATAGAAATAGGAGCTGAGGGCGGAAGCGAACAGCTCGCCATTGCTGCCTCTCAGAACTGGGTGAGCAGCGTGGTTGAGCCTTGGCTGATGCTGACTCCTGCCAACGGTGTGGGTTCTACCACTGCTACGGTAATCGTAGATTCTACCTTGACCAATGGCCGCCGTACTACCGACATCGCCTTCATCGGCGATAACGGTCAGCGCCGTACCATCTCGGTCGTGCAGTTTGGTTATGGCAAGCAGATAGACATCAAGGACCCTGTTGTGGAAATCGATAACTCCGGCTCATACGATGAGCGTGCTTTCGAAAGTCTGATTTCTGCCAATGTGGAATGCAAGATCGGAAGCATCGAGTATTCCTTCGAGGGCGATATGACGGATGCCGAGAAGGCGGAGAACGAAAGTGAGCGTGAAGGATGGCTCCTGAACGCCAAGAACGAGGATAAGCTGACCGGTACCAACCTGGGTATCGTGCTCGACCGCAAGGCGCGTCCTCGCAGCGTGAAGTTCAAGTTCCGCTGGAATATGAACATCGTTCCTGCTGTGCGTGTGGCTAAGGTTCATCTCGTTCCTGTGAATGCAGAAGATGAGCTTGTGGATGCTGACGGCAACAAGACGGATGATGTGATCCTTACCGTTCGCCAGGCTGCGGCTCCGAAGATTGAGGATACCCGTGCCGGTGACTCTCTCTCGGTCATCATGATCAACCAGAAGCTCAACAGTATGGCTACTTACGATACAAGCGACAACATGCGCAACTGGAGCAGCGTAACCCTCTGGGAGGCTACCGATGCCTTCGTGAAGCAGCACCCTGAGGCTGTGGGACGTGTGCGCAGCGTGAAGTTCAGCATGCTGAATCTCAAGCCGGGCGAGACTCTTCCTAAGGAGGTGAAGAACCTGAAGTACCTGGAGAGCTTCTCTGTGGCAAGTAATGACAACAACCAGATTCGAGAGATGCAACTCGGCGAGGACATCTGCGAGCTGGCTTATCTCAAGCATCTTACCGTACAGGCGTTCGGACTGGTTAAGTTGCCTGCGGGCTTTAAGAAGTTGGGTAAGTCACTGGAGAGTCTCAATCTGGTAAGTAACAACTTCAACAGATTGTCGGATATCACCAAGGTGGTGAATGCCCAGAACTTCCCTCACCTCACGGAGCTGATTCTCTATGCACAGCGCCGTTCTGATGTCTGCATCAATATGAGCGGATTGAACAAGAATAGCGACGGCAACTATATCTACAATACTTATCCTATCGGTATGTATGGTAATATCAGCAGCGAATATTCAGAGCGCCAGGCATTCCTCTCGCTTCTTACCTGGGACAACCTGAGAGCCCTGGAGCTTTCTTACTGTTTCCTGGAGGGCGAACTTCCTACCGATGAGGAAATGGACGAGGCCTTGGAGGCTGCCGGAAAGCCTACACGCTATACGGCTGCCGACTTCTCTACCAACAAGGCAGAATGGCAGGATAAGCTGGTGGGTGATACCTGCAAGTGGTTGCTCTCTAAATGGAACAACCCTGTAACCTGCAAGCAGAAGGATGGCACTATCGTTTATGCGGATGTCTATCCGATGTCTGTGCCACGCGTGTTGCCTAAGTGCCGCTCTCTGGCGCTCAACCTCAACTTCTTCACGGGTGCGGTGCCTAAGTGGATTCTGTTCCACCCTCGCATGGTGCTGTGGAGCCCTGCCACCATGGTATTCAACCAGACGGAGCGTGGTTTCAACACAGAAGGTAAGGCTGCCGGATTCTCCAACATGGCTGAGGATACCTATAGCGCAGAGTACTACTATGGCTCTAAGGATCCAGGTTCCAAGTGGGAAGTGAAAGGCGTAGCTTATCCATTGTACTACCGTGCCTACGTGGCTGCCGGAGATGAATCTGGCGAAGAGGCACTTGCCAAGTACAAGAGAAGTAGAAAAGTAAGTAGATAATTAATATAGAAGCAAACAATGAAGAAAAAGTTTTTCTATATAGCAATGGTCGCTTTGGCATGAGGGTGTGTCATAAGTCTATGGCGCACCCTCTTTTATGTTATTTATTGCA